>Ga0209062_1002191_pt1 | contig 27648 bp, 20 predicted proteins | sample Coa_R2_2_FD_187158 | JGI IMG/M metagenome (GOLD analysis project Ga0209062, IMG submission 187158) | Surface soil microbial communities from Centralia Pennsylvania, which are recovering from an underground coalmine fire - Coalmine... | ecosystem: Environmental > Terrestrial > Soil > Unclassified... | reverse complement strand
GAGCTGGCGCCGTATCTGGACGCGTTCGAGCGCACCGAGCACAGCGAAGCGCAGCGCGCGGCGTTCGAGCGATTCCTGGCGGCGGGATTTCCGGACGAGCACGACGAGGATTGGAAATTTACCAGCCTGAAGGCTCTGGCGCGCATGAATTTCGAGCCGGCCGATCCGGGCTATGCGGCCGATGCCGGCGAGTCCGGATTGCTGGCCGGTTTGCCAGGCAAGACCCCGCGGATGGTTTTCGTGAACGGCTTTTTCGCTCCTTTTTTATCGGCGGGAAGCGCGATGCTCGAAAATCTGCGCGACGTCCAGCCGCGCTACGCCGATTCCTCGAAGCCGTTTATTTTGTTGAACGCGGCCTTCGCCGACGGCGGAGCTTTGTTGCGCGTGCCGGCGCGCGCGGTGGTCGAGCAGCCGATCTATTTTATTTATCTTTCGATCCCCGGCGAGCGGGCCACGTTCTCCACGCCGCGAAATCTGGTGGTGGTTGAGGAAGGCGCGCAGGCGTCCATTGTCGAGTGCTACCTGGGAACGGGAAGTTATTTCACCAACGCGCTCACCGAGATCAGCGCGGGCGACGGGGCCGTGGTGGAGCACTGCAAAATCCAGCGCGAATCGGAAGAGGCGTTTCACATTTCGACGGTGTGGATCGAGCAGGGGCGCGATTCGGTGGTGACGTCGCGAAATTTCGCGTTCGGCGGCGCGCTGGCGCGGACCGAAATCGTGGCGAGGCTCGATCAAGGCTCGGAATGCACGTTGAATGGTCTGTATCTGGCCGATGGCGCGCGCCACGTGGATACCCGCACGACGATCGATCACGCCAAGCCTCACGGCACCAGCCACGAGCTATACAAAGGCATTCTTGACGGCCGTTCGAGCGCGGTTTTCAACGGAAAAATCCTGGTCCGCCCCGACGCGCAGAAGACGGACGCCAAGCAGATCAACAAGAATCTGGTCTTATCCGAAGAGGCGACGATCAACACCAAGCCGCAGCTTGAAATTTTCGCCGACGATGTGCGCTGCACGCACGGCGCGACGGTGGGGCAGCTCGATGGCGAATCGATTTTTTATCTGCGCTCGCGCGGAATCGGCATCGAGGAGGCGCGGCGCATGCTGATCGAGGCGTTCGCGCGGGAAATTATCGACGGCGTGAAAGCGGCGGATCTGCGCGAGTATCTGGGGAGATTTTTGTGACCAACGCTGTAAAAAGTTTCGACGCCGCCGAAATCCGCAAGGATTTTCCGATCCTGCGCCAATTGGTGCACGGGCACCCTCTGGCGTATCTGGACAACGCCGCCAGCGCGCAAAAGCCCCGGGCCGTGATCGACGCGATCAGCCGGTTTTATTCCTCCGATTATTCGAACATCCATCGCGGCGTGCACGCGTTGAGCGAGCGCTCGACGCGGCTGTATGAACAGGGGCGCGTTCAGGTCCAGCGCTTCCTCGGCGCGGCGGACGCGCACGAAATCGTTTTCACGCGCGGCACGACCGAAGGAATCAATCTGGTGGCGCAGACGTGGGGGCGCAGGAATATCGGCGCGGGCGACGAAATTTTAATTACGGCGCTGGAGCATCATTCAAACATTGTCCCCTGGCAGATGCTGTGCGAGGAACGCGGGGCGCGCTTGCGCGTGGCGCCGGTGAACGACCGCGGGGAAGTGGAGAAGTTCGAGTTCACCGAGCGCACGAAGCTGCTGGCGATGGCGCATATTTCGAACGTGCTGGGCACGATTCTTCCGGTCCGCGAAGTCGCGGCGGCGGCGCACGCCCGCGGCATTACGGTTTTGGTCGACGGGGCGCAGGCGGCTCCGCATATGAAGGTTGACGTGCGCGAGCTCGACTGCGATTTTTACGTTTTTTCGAGCCACAAGCTTTACGGCCCGACCGGGGTTGGCGTGCTTTACGGAAAATCGGCTCTGCTTGAAGCAATGCCGCCGTATCAGGGCGGCGGCGACATGATTCGCACCGTGACCTTTGAAAAAACGACGTATAACACGCCGCCCTATAAATTCGAAGCCGGCACGCCGGATATTGCGGGCGTGGTCGGGCTTGCGGCGGCGATCGATTACGTGAACGAGATCGGGATCGACAACATCGGCGGCTATGAGCACGAGCTGCTTGGTTACGCCACGCGGGAACTGGAAAAAATCGACGGGCTGCGCATCATCGGCACGGCGCGGCGCAAGGCGGCGGTGATTTCGTTCGTGCTCGAAGGGATTCATCCGCACGACGCCGGCACGATTCTGGACCGCTACGGGGTTGCCGTGCGCACCGGGCATCATTGCGCGCAGCCGCTGATGGACTGGTTCGGGATTCCGGCAACGACGCGCGCCTCCTTCGCCTTTTACAATACGCGCGAGGACGTGGACGCGCTGGTGAGGGCGATCCACAAAGCCAAGGAGATGTTCGCGTGATCGACGAGCTGTACCAGGAAATCATTCTCGATCATTCCAAGCGCCCGCGAAACACGGGCCGACTGGAAAACGCGACCGCCGCGGCGGAGGGATTCAATCCGCTGTGCGGCGATAGGCTGACGCTGGAGCTGAGGATCGAGGATGACCGCATTGAGGAGGCCAAGTTCGCCGGCTCCGGCTGCGCGATCTCGACCGCTTCGGCGTCGCTGATGACGGAAGTCTTAAAGGGCCGGACGAAACAGGAAGCGGAAAAATTGTTCGAACGGTTTCATGAGCTGCTTACGAGCGATGCGGCGGATTCTTCCGGTCTGGGCAAGCTTGCGGTGTTTTCGGGGGTGCGGGAATTTCCGGCGCGGGTGAAGTGCGCGACGCTCGCCTGGCACACGCTGAAAGCGGCGCTGGAAAATTCGCGGGAAAAGGTGTCGACCGAATGAACGCGCTCAAGAACAAGATCGTGGAGGCGCTGCGGACGGTTTACGATCCGGAAATTCCGGTGAATATCTACGATCTTGGCCTGATTTACGAATTGTCGGCGAACGAGGCGGGCGAGGCGCAGATCAAGATGACGCTGACGGCGCCGGGCTGTCCGGTGGCGGGCGTTCTGCCGGGTGAGGTGGAGGAAAAAATTCGCGCGATTCCGGGCGTCACGGCGGTGAAGCTGGAGCTGGTTTGGGATCCGCCCTGGAGCCGGGAGATGATGTCGGACGCGGCGAAACTCGCGCTCGGCTTCGATTTGGGGTTTGACGTGGTGCCCGCGGTGAGATTGCAAAAATGAAGTTGACCTCGCACGAAGAATACGGGGTCCGCTGCCTGCTGCAAATCGGCCGGCAGGGCGAAGGCGGAGCGCTGACGATTCCCGAAATCAGCGAGGCGGAGGGGATTTCGCCGGCCTATACCGCCAAACTGCTGCGCATTTTGCGGCAAGGCGGATTTATTTCGAGCGCGCGCGGCAAAGGCGGCGGCTATTCGCTGGCGCGGCCGGCCCGCGCGATCGTGATCGGCGAAGTGATGGCGGCGCTGGGCGGGCGGATGTTTGAAAAAGACTTCTGCGAAAGTCATTCCGGCAGCGCGCATGTGTGCGCGCACACCACCGACTGCTCGATTCGCACGCTGTGGCGCAAGGTGCAGGGCGCGCTGGACGACGTGCTCGGCAAGACCACGCTTCAGGATCTGCTGCGGACCGAACAACAGATGACAGGCTGGTTCGACCTGCGGCCTACGCGCCTGAACGCCGACGCTCCGCGCTAAGTGGCGGCGGGGTGCGATTCTGCGAGAATTGAACTTTACCCATGAATTTCACGGAGCTTTATATCAATGGCCGGTGGCAGGCGCCGGCGGGTCGCAACAAAATCGACGTGCTTTCGGCTTCGACCGAGGAGGTTATCGGAACGGTTCCGGAAGGAACTCCCGAGGATGTGGATCGCGCGGTGGAAGCGGCGCGGCGCGCTTTTGATGGCTGGAGCCAGACCTCGCGCGAGGAGCGCGCGTCGTGGCTCGAAAAATTATCGGCGGCGCTGAAGGATCGCGCGGATCAACTGGCCCAAACGATCGCGATGGAGGTGGGCACGCCGATATCGATGGCTACGGCGGTGCAGGCCGGCCTGCCGATCAACGTTACGGCCAGCTACGCGCAGATCCTGCGGGACGCCAAGTTCGAGCATGAGATCGGCAATTCGCTGGTGGTTCGCGAGCCCGTGGGCGTTGCCGGGGCGATCACGCCGTGGAATTATCCGCTGCATCAGATCATGGCGAAAGTCGCGGCGGCGCTCGCGGCCGGATGCACGGTGGTCCTGAAGCCGAGCGAAATCGCGCCGCTGAACGCGATGCTCCTTGCCGAAACGTGCATGGCGATCGGATTGCCGGCGGGCGTGCTGAACATCGTCACCGGATATGGTCCGGTTGTGGGCGAGGCGATCGCGCGGCATCCCGGCGTCGATATGGTGAGCTTCACCGGATCGGTGCGTGCGGGCAAGCGGGTTTCGACGCTGGCCGCGGAAACGATCAAGCGGGTGACGCTGGAGCTTGGCGGAAAATCGGCGTGCGTGATCTTAGACGACGCTCCGTTTGAGAAAGCGGTTGCAAGCGGTGCGCGCAACGCGATGTTCAATTCCGGGCAAACATGCTCGGCGTGGACGCGAATGCTGGTTCCGCGCGATCGGCAGCAGGAGGCGATCGATCTGGCGGCGAAGGCAATCGGCGGGCTGACGCTGGGCGATCCGCTCGACCCGGCGACCAAGCTGGGGCCGCTGGTTTCTCAAACCCAGCGCGAGCGCGTCGAAGGCTATATCGCCAAGGGGAAGAGCGAAGGCGCGCGTCTGGTAACAGGCGGCGGCCGTCCGGCGGCGTTTTCCAGGGGATACTACGTCGAGCCAACGATTTTTGCCGACGTCAAATCGCCGATGACCATCGCTCAGGAAGAGATTTTCGGGCCCGTTCTTTCGATCCTGCCCTATGATTCCGAAGACGAAGCCGTGCGCATCGCCAACGATACGATTTATGGGCTCGCGGGCGGCGTCTGGTCCGGGGATGCGGAGCGCGCGATGCGCGTCGCGCGGCGGATACGCACCGGGCAGGTGGACGTGAACGGCGGAAAATTCAACGTGCTCGCTCCGTTCGGGGGATACAAGCAATCCGGTATCGGGCGCGAGCTGGGAATTTACGGTCTTGAGGAATATTTGCAGGTGAAGTCCATCGCACGATGAGCGAATTTGCCGTTGTCGCGGGGCATCGGATCGAATTTCAGCGAATCGAAGTGAGCCGGGACGCGCCAGTGATCGTTTTTCTGCACGAAGGGCTGGGCTCGATCGCCCTGTGGCGCGATTTTCCGGAGCGTCTGGCGCGCGCCGCCGGTTATAACGCGCTGCTTTATTCGCGTTACGGCTACGGCAAATCCGATCCGCTGGCGGAGGCTCGCCGCCCCAGCTATCTTCATGAAGAAGCGCTGGCGGCGCTGCCGGAGCTGCTCGAAAAAACCGGCATCGAACGTCCGGTGCTGTTCGGGCACAGCGACGGCGCCTCGATCGCGCTGATTTTTGCATCGGCGCATCGGGCGCGGGCGGTGATCGCGCTTGCGCCGCACGTTTTTGTCGAGCAGATGGCGGTGGACGGCGTCGCGGAAATTCGCCGCGACTATGAGCAGGGCTCGCTGCGCGAGAAGCTGGCGCGCTATCACGATCATCCGGACTCGGCTTTCTATGGCTGGAACGATATTTGGCTCGCGCCGGAGTTTCGCTTGTGGTGCATCGAGGAGGAACTCTCGCGCATCACAATTCCAGTTCTGGCGGTGCAAGGTTATGAGGACGAGTACGCGACGATGGAGCAGCTCGACCGGATGGAGCAGCGGATTCGCCGGTTCCAGGCATTAAAACTGGACGATTGCCGCCACTCGCCGCACCGCGACCAGCCGGAGGCGGTGATCGGCGCGACCCGGCTGTTTCTCCAGGAAAATGATACGCCGAACGGCACAGAGACGGCGCTGCGGTGGGGCCATTAAAATAAGTAGCATCAGGAGTTTGTAGCTAATGTGGATCGTCCGAGTAGCGCTCAACCGCCCGTACACCTTCGTGGTGTTGGCTCTGCTCCTGCTCCTGATCAGCCCGCTGGTAATCCAGCGCACCGCCACCGATATATTTCCCGACGTCGATATCCCGATCATCGCGGTGTTGTGGAATTACACCGGATTAAGCGCGGAGGAGATGACGGATCGCATCACCTCACAGTTCGAGCGATCGCTGACCACGACCGTCAACGATATGGAGCATATCGAATCCACCACGGTGGAAGGGCGCGCGATCGTAAAAATTTTTTTTCACCCGGGCGTGAAGATTCCGATGGCCGTGGCGCAGGTGAGCGCGCTGTCGCAATCGGCCGTGAGGCAGATGCCGCCGGGTACGTTTCCTCCGTTCCTTCTGGTCTATAACGCCTCCAGCGTTCCGATTCTGCAACTGGGGCTGTCCGGAAAGGGCCTGAGCGAACAGCAGCTTTTCGATTTTGGCACGCAGCAGATCCGCACCGCGCTGGCGACGGTTAAAGGCGCGGCAATGCCGTGGCCCTACGGCGGCAAACAGCGGCAGGTGATGATCGATATTCGTCCGGACCTGCTCCAGGCCAAGGGGCTGTCGCCGGCCGACGTGGTGCAGGCCGTGTCCCAGCAGAACCTGATCCTGCCGGCGGGGACCTCGAAGATCGGCGAGTTCGAATACGACGTCGATCTGAACAGCAGCCCGCGGCGCGTCCAGGAGATGAACGATCTGCCGATCAAGGTGGTGGGCAACACCACGATCTACGTTCGCGACGTGGCCCACGTACGCGATGGTTTCACGCCGCAGACCAATATTGTGCGCCGCGACGGGCAGCGCGGCGTGCTGCTGACCATCATGAAGGTCGGCCAGACGTCCACGCTCGATATCGTGCGCGATGTACGAGGGCTGCTGCCGAAGATCGCGGCGACGCTTCCGCCGGAGCTGAAGATCGATCCGATCGCCGATCAATCCGTTTTCGTGCGGGCGGCGGTGAGCGGCGTGGTACGCGAGGCGATTATCGCCGCCTGCCTCACGGCCGCGATGATCCTGCTGTTTCTGGGGAGCTGGCGCAGCACGCTGATCATCGCCATTTCGATTCCGCTTTCGATTCTGGCCTCGATCTGTGTGCTGAGCGCGCTGGGGGAAACGATCAACATTATGACCCTGGGCGGTCTGGCGCTGGCCGTGGGCATCCTGGTGGACGACGCCACGGTCACCATCGAAAACATTGACCGCAACCTGGATGAAGGCAAGGATCTGCGCACGGGAATCATGGACGGCGCGGCGCAGATCGCGGTGCCGGCGCTGGTTTCCACATTGTGCATCTGCATCGTTTTTCTGCCGATGTTTTTCCTGGCCGGCGTGGCGCGGTACTTGTTCGTGCCGCTGGCCGAAGCGGTGGTGTTTGCGATGCTCGCCTCTTACGTGCTTTCGCGGACGCTGGTGCCGACGCTGGCGATGTATTTGTTGAAAGCCGGCGGCCACCATCATGAACCGCCGCCGGCGTGGAATCTCGCGGCGCGCCTCCAGAGGGCGTTCGAGCGCGGGTTTGAATCGGTTCGCTCCAGTTACCGGAATGTTCTTGAAGGCTGCGTTCGAAGGCGCGCTTTGTTCGTGCCTGCTTTCCTGGCGGGATGCGGGGCCATCTTCCTGCTGATGCCCTGGCTGGGGCAGGATTTCTTCCCCATCGTCGATTCGGGGCGCTTCAACCTCCATTTCCGCGCCAAGACCGGGACCAGGATCGAAGAAACGGCGCGCATCGGCGATGAAGTGGAAAGCGAGATCCGGCGCATTATCCCGCAGGGCGAGATCGCCAGCATGATTGATAATATCGGGCTGCCATACAGTTCGATCAACATGTCCTACAGCACGTCGGCGCCGATCGGCACCATGGACGCGGACGTTCTGGTGGAACTCAAAAAAGATCACCGGCCGACGGCGGACTACATGCGCGAGGTGCGCGAGCGCCTGCCCGAGCTGTTCCCCGGCGTGTCATTCTATTTCACTCCCGCCGATATCGTCAGCCAGATCCTGAATTTCGGCCTGCCGGCGCCGATCGACATTCAGGTATCCGGGCCGGATTCGGAGGCGTCGCGCAACTTCGCGACGATGCTGCTCGATGAGGTGAGGCGGATTCCGGGCACGGCGGATCTGCGGGTGCAACAGCCGGCCGATCAGCCGAAAATTCATATCACCGTCGATCGCACCAAGGCGGCCGAGAGCGGATTCACACAGCTCGATGTCGCCGACAGCGCGCTGGTCTCGTTGAGCGGCAGCTTTCAGACCACGCCGGAATTCTGGCTGGATCCGAGGACCGGGATCAGCTACAACGTCGTGACCCAATCGCCGCAGTACACGCTGACGTCGCTGAGCGATCTCCAAAACATTCCCATCTCGGCGTCGGCGAACCGGCGGCACGAGATTCTGGGCGACGTGGCGACCACCAGCCGCGGCGCGGGGCCCGCGGTCGTGTCGCATTACGACATTCAGGATGTGATCGATATTTTTGGCGGTGTGCAGGATCGCGACCTGGGCGCGGTGGCGCGCGACATCAACCGTGTCGTCGCGGAAAATCGCGGCAAGCTGCCGCGCGGCGCGCAAGTGAAGGTTCGCGGTCAAATCGAGACGATGCAGAACTCCTTCAGCGGTCTGCTCAACGGCCTGGCGCTGGCGATTGTGCTGGTTTACGCGCTGATCGTGGTGAATTTCCAGTCGTGGCTGGATCCGTTCATCATTATTACCGCGCTGCCCGCCGCGCTGGCGGGAATCGTGTTGTGTCTGTTCGTCTGGCATACGACCATCAGTGTTCCCGCGCTGATGGGCGCGATCATGAGCGTCGGCGTGGCTACCGCGAACAGTATTCTGGTGGTCTCCTTCGCTAAGCAACGGCTGGCTGACGGTTTGAGTCCGAAAGAGGCTGCCATCGAGGCGGGCTTCGTGCGCTTCCGGCCGGTGCTGATGACCGCGCTGGCGATGATTATCGGCATGGTGCCGATGGCGCTGGGCCTGGGCGAAGGCGGCGAGCAGAACGCGCCGCTGGGCCGCGCGGTGATCGGCGGCCTGATGTTCGCGACGGTGGCGACTTTATTCTTTGTTCCGGTGGTGTTCAGCGTCCTGCACCGCCGCAAATGAAAGCGAAAAATGTTCCGTTCTCTTAAAGTGGTGGTGATCGTTCTGATCGCGATCGTGATCGCGGGCGGCGTGGTGGTGCGCGGCATCAACGCGCGGATCAAGGCGGCGGCGGTGGTGAAGCAGGAAACGCTGGAGCTCGCCGTGCCCGCGGTCGCCGTCATGCATCCGGAGCGCGGCTCGCCCCAGGAAGAAATCGTGCTGCCGGGCAACATCATGGCCTACATCGATTCGCCGATTTACGCGCGCACCAGCGGATATTTGAAAAAATGGTACGCCGACATCGGCACGCACGTGAAGAGCGGGCAACTGATCGCCGAGATCGAAGCGCCGGAAATCGATCAGCAGCTTGATCAGGCGCGCGCCCAGCTTGAAACGGCGAGGGCCAATTTGAAGCTGGACGAGATCACCCTGAAGCGCTATCAGGACCTGTTGAAGCTGGAGGCCATCGCGCGCCAGGATGTCGACAACGCCGCTGGAAAATATGAAGCGGATAAAGCGACGGTCGCCTCCAACGAGGCCAACGTGAAGCGGCTGGAGCAACTGGTCGCATTCGAACGAGTTTATGCGCCGTTCGACGGCGTCATCACCGCGCGCAACACCGATATCGGCGCGCTGATCAACGCCGGCAACGGCGGCGCGGCGCAGGAGTTGTTTCACATCTCCTCTACCAGCAAGCTGAGAATTTTTGTGAACGTCCCCCAGAATTATGCGAGCGACGCGGCGCCGGGGCGCGCCGCCGATATTACGCTGAGCGAAAAACCGGGACGCCATTTCACCGGCAAAATCGCCCGCAACGCCGATGCGATCGATCCCGCCACGCGCACGCTGCTGACCGAGGTCGATATCGATAACTCCAATGGCGCGCTGCTGCCGGGCGCCTACGCCGAGGTGCATCTAAAAATCACCTCCGACGCGCGGAACCTGATTGTTCCGGTGGAGGCGCTCATCTTTCGCGCGGAAAATGTGCAGCTCGCGGTGGTGCGCGACGGCAATAAAGTGGATCTGGTCCACGTCACGCTGGGCCGCGATTACGGAACCAAGGTGGAAGTCACCAGCGGCATCACCGATCAGGATTTGGTCATCGTGAATCCGCCGGATTCGCTGCGCTCCGGCGAAACGGTCCGGGTCGAGCAGCAGCCGCGGGAATAAAGGCGAGGGCTTACGGCGCGATCAGGCCTTCGCTTTTCAGATCCGCAATCAGATCGGGGCCGGCGTTTTTCGGATACCCAAAATCCCAGAACGGATCGCCGGGCGCGCTTTCCCAAACGCGAATATGGCGCGCTGTGAGCATTTTTTCGAATCTCGCGTCGGCATCGGCGGCCTCGGCTTCAAGACCGGTCAGCCGGATGATGGCGCGAAGGTCCAGATCGTTGCGGTAATCCTCAAGATGGAGCGAATATCCGTTCTCGACTTCGGCCACGAATTCCCTCCAGCGGCGCAGCAGACCGGCTCGCCCGCCGCGAACGACGTGTTCGGGGTAGCCGTTCTCCTGAAGATAATTTCGAACCTCGGCGTCAGTCATTCGGCCGCCGGGCTTGTCGTCGAAAATAGCGTTCGCCATCTACCGGTTTAAAGAACGTTCGAATGGTCCGATCGGGATTGTAGGCGATGAAAGCGCCGGTGCGGCGATCGAATTTGGTCACGACGCCGCCGGGCTTATCGGCTTCAAGCACCGGCCCGCCGGGCGGCGTGTCGCGCAAAGCCTGAGCCATGCGCAGATATTCCTCCGGCGAAATATGGCCGAATTCGCGGCCGTGCTTGGCGTAGTGCTCCTCGAACTTTCGCCGGTTTTCAAAACCCGGTCCGGCGGCGAGCAGCAGGAGCAGGGGAATCAATAATCCGGCGAGGATTCGCAGTCGCCGCATGTAACTACCAACATACCAGCAGCCAAACCGCCGCGCTAGAATTGGTTGCACGGCCCGAATTGCACGAACGCGCTCCGCGGCGCGTCATATTTTTGATGGCTGAATGGACACTTAAATACGCCGACGCCCGCGGCGAGGTTCATCAACAGGTCGCCGAAGCCGGCTCGGAGCGCGAGCTGCGCGACCGCTACACGCAGCAGGGTTTTCTTGTCTATTCCATCAAGCCGCGATCGGAGATCAACGCGCTTTCGGCCGGGCTCAAGCAGCCGAAAAAGAAAAAGATCAACGTCGAGAAATTTCTGATCTTCAATCAGCAGTTCGTGACGCTGATTCGCGCCGGGCTGCCGATCCTGAAAGCGCTCGATCTGCTGGCGGAGCGCCTGACGGATCCGAAATTATCCACGCTGATCAAGGGCGTTCGCGAGGAGGTGCGCAACGGCGCCCTGCTATCGGACGCCTTCGCGCGCCAGGGAGCCTTTCCGCCGATTTACGTCACCAGCGTCCTGGCGGGGGAGCGCTCCGGCTCGCTCGCCGAAGTGATCGAGCGCTACATCGCCTATCAGAAACTGTCCCTTTCGGTGCGGAAAAAGCTGATGGTTTCGCTGCTTTATCCGGCGGTGCTGGTGACGCTGGTGGTGTGCCTGATCGTGTTTCTGGTGACGTATGTCGTGCCGAATTTCGCGCAGCTTTATTCCAGCATGAACGCAGATCTTCCGGCGCCGACGCAAATTTTGATTGCCGTCGGAACCACGGCGCGCAACTATGTTCTGCTCGGCTTCGTGGGGCTGATTCTGGCGGTGCTCGCCTTTCGCTGGTGGGCGCGCACGCCGCGCGGCTCGGAGTTGATCGATCGCGCCATGCTGAAAATCCCGGTTTTGGGCGAGGTGTGGCTGAAATATCAGGTCGCGCAGTTTTCGCGCGTGCTGGGAACGCTGCTGGTCGGCGGCATTCCGCTGCTGCAAGCGCTGGACACGGCCTCGGAATCGCTGGGCACCCAGGTGTTGAAAAAAGTTCTGCAACAGGCCGTGAAGCTGGTGCGGGAAGGGCAGTCGCTGTCGTCATCGCTGCGGCAGACGAAAGTTTTTCCGGGGCTTTCGATCGACATGATCGAGGTCGGCGAATCGACCGGCGCGCTGCCGTCGATGCTGGGAAGCGTGGCCGAATTTTACGAAGACGACGTGGCGACGCGCACCACAGCCGCGCTGAGCCTCATCGAACCCGCGATCATGATTTTCATGGGAATTTTCGTGGCTTTCGTGCTGATTTCCCTGTATCTGCCGATTTTTTCCCTCGCCGATTCGATCCGTTCGTAATGAAGGGCGGACCTAGAACGTGATCCGTCCCGATATTTGCAACTGCCGCGCGCCATATAGGCCGCTGTTGGTGGCGCTGGGGCTCAGGAACGTGGACACCGGGGCCAGCGTCGCGCCGGAGAGCGAATACTGCGTGGTATTCACGGCGAAAACATTGGTGTGATTCAGAATGTTGAACGCCTCCCCGAGCAGCGTCAAGCGGAAGCGGTCCGCGATGGTGAAATCGCGCGCCAGCCGCATGTCGATATCCCAGAATCCGGGACCCTGGTAGTGATTGCGCGGCACGCGCGGATCCTCATACGTCGAGGGAGCCGTGCCGGAGTTGTTCACCATGCCTCCAGTCAGGCCGCCGTCGACGGCTCCGGCGGGCGTCCCCGAAATCAGACCCGTAACCGGCTGGCCGCTCGCCGCCACAAAGATTCCCGATAACGTCCATCCATCGGCCAGAAGGCGCGCCGTGGAATTACTCAGATTTTTCGCGTATCCCGGTTTCCAAACCACCGACGAAGCGACGCGATGGGTCTGATTGAGATCGGAAAGGCCCCACATCGCCTTCTGGTTATGCGGATCGATAGTGTAATCGGTGCCATCGAAGGTGCCGAAAGCCCCCGCCACCTGGCCGTCATCCTCCGCCCTGCTGAGCGTGTAGTTAAAAACAAACTCAATTCCCCGGCTCATCCGCTTATGGAAGCTGAGCACCATGCTGTTGTACAGCGAATTCACAACGCTATAGCCGGCGAGAATCGGACCGGTATTATTCAGCCGGTTCGCCGCTGTATAGAAAGGAACCGTGAACGTCCCGCCGTCGGGATAGGTGTAGGTGCGGGTTTGCGTGGACGGCCCAAGGTTGGCGTCGATGAATACCGGCAAATGAAGCGCCCGGCTCAAAATGTAGGAGGCCGAAACGCTGACGTTGCCGGGCAGTTGATGCTCCACCGTGACCTCGCCTTCATGGGCCAGCGGATTCACCCAATCCGGGCTCTGGCCGCGGGTGGTCGCGGTGTTCGCGCCCAAGCTGATCGGCGTCACGACCGGGGTCAGCGCGCCGGCAAAGGGCGCCACCGGAGCGCCGCCGGGCGGATTGAAGATCAAATTCGGAAAACTCAAAGCCGGGCAGGTGCTGACGGTGCAGTTGTAGGTCTGCTGAAATTCGCCGTTTTCGACGCGCGTCGCGTAGTACGTGCTGTTGGAAGTTTTCGCGTAAAACATGCCGTAGCCGACACGCAGCACGGTGCCTTTGCTCATCTGCCATGCTCCGCCGAGGCGCGGCGCGAACTGGTGCTTATCGATGTTGATCGTCGAGGTGTATAGCGTGGTGAGCGGCGTCGAGGTGTTCGGTTTCGGCGGCGGCGGGATCAGGAAAACGTCGTAGCGCAGGCCGAGATTGAGCGTCAGCCGCGGCGTGATCTTCCAGGTGTCCTCGACGAAGCCCGCGGCGTCTTTCTGGAAGTACGCGTCCTTGCCCACGCCGGTCACCGGATCGGTGACCTGCACGAAGGTGCTGAAGTGGCGGCCGGTCAAGCCGTCGCCCAGGTTGATGCCCATCACGTCGGCGGTCCAGTTGGAGAACGCCGTGGCCGCGGCGCCGCTGTAGGTATAAACGCCGCCGCCCTGGAACAGATTGATGGCGATCTCGTCGATGATGTTGACGTCCGCGCCGAACTTCAGCGTGTGCGTGCCGATCGTCTTCGAAAACACATCCGACAGTTCGGTGCGCCTTTCATTGGGAAACGCCGGGCGCGGCAGCGCGTTCGGCATCCCGTAGGCCATCACGTTGGTCACCGTGACGCTGGGACCAGTGTCGTTGTTGCCGATCACCTCCAGATCCTGCGACCACTGCGCGCGAACGTTGTTCAACGTCGCCGGGTTGATCACCGAATCGAAGCTCGCCACCAGAATTCTTTCGTGAGTATGCGCGGTGCCGTTGGCGGTGTTGGAATTGTTGTTGGAGGTAATGGCGGTGTTATAGGAATTCGGCGCGAAAAAATTATCGAGATTGAAGGAAAGATCCAGATGATTCTTCGGATTCATTTGATAATCGATCTTGCCGAATCCGGTGTCCTGATTGGTGAAGCGCGGGTAGGCGCCGAGCAGCGACGACAGGTAGTGATTCGCGGCGGCGCACTGCGCGGCGGAAATTTGCGAGTACACGCAGGCCAGCGGAAAACTCGACGTGCTGGTGAAGCTGATCGGATTCACTTTGCGGAAACCGTCATAGGTGAAAAAGTAGAACAGCTTATCCTTGAGGATCGGGCCGCCCACGCTGCCGCCGAACTGCTGCTGCTGATGGATCGGCTGGGTGTAAATGCCGCGCGATTTTTGCAGCGGATCGAGCGCATTCCAGGTCGTGTAGCGCAGATAATAAAACAAATCGGCGTGAATCGCGTTCGTTCCCGATTTGGTGACGGCGTTCACCACGCCGCCCGCCGACTGGCCGAGCTCCGCGCTGTAGTTGCTGGAGCTGACCTGAAACTCCTGGATCGAATCCATGCTGTAGATGTAGGGAATCGTCGTGCGGCCCTTGGTTTCCGAAAAGAACGCCTGGCTATTGTCCACCCCATCGACGGTGCTGTTGTTGTACAGGCCGGAAATTCCGCGGTAAGAGACCAGACCGTTCGACCCATCGTTGGTCGTGTTCGGCGTCAGCAGCGCGAAGCTCTCCCAGCGGCGCCCCACCAGCGGAAGATTTTCCTGCTGCGTCTGGCTGATCACCTGCGACATTTCGATTTTTTCCGGATCGATAACGGACTGTTCGGCGTTAACCGTCACCGTTTCCGTCGCCGATTGCAGAGGCATGGAAAAATCGGCCGTGACGATCTGGCCGACTTGCACGGTGAGGTTCTGGCGCACCACTCGGGCGAATCCGGGCTTGGAGACGGTCACCTCGTAGCGGCCGGGCATGAGGAACTGCGCCGTGTAGACTCCCGCGTCGTTGCTGGCGAGCCGCAGATCGATCCCGGTATCGACGTTGTGAACGATGATTGTCGCGCCCGGCACGGAGGCTCCGTTGGGATCGGTTAAGGTGCCGGTAATCGTGCCGGCTCCGGTGGTCTGCGCGCGGGCGCCCCCGGCCAGGACCAAACAGAGCGTCAGAAAAAGGAAAATATCGCGAGCGCGCCCGGCGCGCGGAAAAATACAGTTCATCTTGACCCTCGTACAGCGAATTCGTGGGACCGGTGGCCCGGCCCGTAACCTTGGGGGATTGAAAAAAGAATAGCCCAGGCGATGCCGCGGGTCAAATCAAAAATTGGTTACATTGCGGGCTCGCCCCGGCCGCCGTGGCGGGTATGAACTGGCCGTTGCCTACTGCTCGAAATATCCGGTGGCAAGCTCCGGTTTCTGCTCCAGAGCCTGGCGCCAGTAGTTGCGCGCCTCTTCCAGATTGCCTTGCGATTTGAGCGCGTGGCCTAGGTTGAGCAGCGCTTCGGCGAACGTCGGCCGCTCGGCGAGGGCTTCCTGATAAAGCCGGATGGCGTCTTCCACCTGCCCGGATTTTTGCAGCAGCAGGCCGGTGTTATAGAACAGCTCCGGCGTGCGCTCTCCCGCTTCGATCAGCTTGGCCTGCAAATCGAGCGCTCTATCCAGGTCCTCGCGTTCGACGGCCAGCGCCGCCAGGCCGCGCAGCGCGTCGATCGAGTTCGGATCGGATTCAAGCACCGCCTCGAATGCTTTCGCCGCGCCGTCATGATCGCCGCTATTCCAGCACGCCAGACCAAGGTTCAACTGCGCCTCCGGCCAGGGCGTCCGCTTGCGCACGCAGTTCTGGAAAGCCTCCTGCGCGCCGCGATGGTCGGCGCGCAGCAGCCGCAGATAACCCAAACGAAACCAGGCATCCTCCCATTCAGGATTCCGCGCGAGCAGTTTCACGTAAAGCCGCTCGGCGTCTTCCTTTTCACCTTGCTGTTCCAGCACGCTGGCCAAGTTGTAGATCACGTCGGCCAGATCCGGCGCGATCTGTAACGCCCGCTCGTAGGATTCGCGCGCCAGCTTCAATTCACCCATCTCCTGCCGGACGATTCCGAGATTCACGTGCGCCTGTTTTGCGTCCGGCCGGATTCGCGCGGCTTCCGAGTATGCTTTGGCGGACTGTTCCAGGCGCCCACACTTCTGTTCCGCCACCCCAAGATTAAACCAACGCTCGAAATGATCTGGCGTAAACTCAACTAATTTAGAGCAATATTTAGCGGCAGCCTCGTACTCGTTGCTTTGAAACGCGCAAGTCGCCAGACCTTCAAGCGCCGCTTGAGAAAACGGTCGCATCGCCAACAGCCGCTCCGAGTATTGCTGGATCGACACATAATCCTTGCGGGCCATCCCGATAGTGATCAGATTGACCAGGCATTCTTCCGATTGCGGGTTCTTTTGCAGGATCTTCAGGTACTCCTGCGTGGCTTCATCGAATTTCCACAACAGTTGCAGCGAAACTGCCTTACCGAACAGCCCCGTTTCGTGATCGGGGTGTTTGGCGAGTACTTTATCGAAGGCCGCGATCGCCGGCTCGGGCTTTTCCTGATGCAGCAGGCAAATTCCCAAGCCGAGCTGTGCTTCTTCGCGCGAGGGATCCAGTTGCAGGGCTTTCTGAAAGGCATCGGTCGCCTCCTGCCAGCGCCCCAATTTTTCGTAGCAGATCCCCAGATTAAAATTTGCGGTGGGATGGCGCGGTGCCAGCCCGAGCAGGCGCTCGAACGTTTTTATGGCATCGTCGTATTGCTCTAATTCGAATTGAATGTGTCCTTTGGCCGCGAAAATATCAACTGTTTCTTCGCCAGCCTCCAGCGCCGCGTTCAGTTCGCGAAGAGCTTCTTTGCGCTTGCCGTCCAGGTGTAAGGCCACCGATCGCGCCAGCGCCGGTGAGACCGGCTTACCATTGCTTCGAAGAGTTTCCGTTCCGTTCTTGCGTACGCTCATTGTTCCCAGCCCCCGCTCGTTGCTTGTGTAGTATTGGTTGGCGCCAGGTACGCGCAAAGGCGGCCCAGCATGTCGTACTGATGTGTCACCTGCACCCAGCGCAGGCGGCTCGATTCGCCGCGAGCGGTGAAAAATCCGACGCCGCCGTGATTCAGCCGCGGCTCGCTCCAGGCATCGATCAACTGCCCCTGAACGCTGAGCGCGAAATCGTCGCCGTGGACGTCCAGGCGCACGCGGTAAAGCATATCCTCGCGGGCGTCGACCGGCACGGCCGTGTCCACTCGGGAAACCGCCTTGCCGTCGATCACGGCGTAGCGGGTCAGCCCGATGGTCGGCAGCGGACCGGGTTTAAGGACCACCAGTTTCATGACGTACAAGTTATTAAAATCGGCGGCGCGGGCCACCCAGCTTAGGGCTTTCTGGTCGATCATGCCTAAAAACTGCATCTGATAGTCGTTCAGTTGCATGCTGGGGCGGTACAGAGCCAGCGGGCCGGGCCGGACAAAGCCCGTGGCATCGAAAGACCACTCGGTGGGGGCGTCGCCGCGGCTCACCCAATCGTCCAGGCCGGCGCGAAAATCCTCATCAAGCGCGATAGCGGCGCGCTCGGTCAGGCTCTGCTTTACATTGACCAGTTCCTCATTCCAGGCTTTTTGAAAGTCGCGCTGGAACCGGGCTGCCTTGGACGGCGTAGCGACGTGAACCTTGGGCAGCTCCGGATGCAGCGCCAGCGCAAGCAGCAGCGGGATGGTGAACGCCAGCAGCTTGAAATCGCGCGGCACGCGATTCCAAAAATCCACCGCGTGGGTGAAAAATTCTGGCCGCTTCGCTTCGCAAGCTTCCGAAACCGCTTGACCGCTCAGCTCGAAGGCGACGCGCTGCGCATCGAAGCGGGCGCGCGGCAGAATGGGCGCCGGGCGCGGCGTCCCCGGATTCGCCATTGCTTCCGGCGCGGGATGAATTTCAAAAGATCCGAGCTTCGGCGGCGCAGCGTGCTTAAGTGCGAGCAGCCCGGCTGGCTGAGGCTCCTCGAGGGCCCGGGGAGGCGGCGCGGGCGGCTGAGCCGTTCGCCAGGGCAGGGAAATGGCCGGCGCATTGGCGAAGTTTTGAAGCTGGGGCGCGATCGCTTGCGCCGCGCCCTCGCTTTTCTGAACCGGATAACGGCGTCCGGGCGCCAGACGCAGCCGGGGGCGCGCCAGCGGCGTCGCAAGCGTGAACAGCGGCGCGCCGGTCTCCGCGCCCAGGTCAAGCGCGCGCAGATGATCGATCAAGACGCCTTGCACGCGCGGGGCGTGATCCATCGGAAGCTGCCGCAAGCCGGCCGCGAGCAGTTTGGCCGGCGCAAGTCCGACGCGAAACTCCACCCGATCGAGCGGCAGGCGAGAGCGCAGCGCAAGCTCGATCGGTCCGGCTCCGGCGACGCCCTTGGCCATCTCGCGCCAGGACGGCGGCGCAAGCGGAACCAGGCCGGCAAACGGCGGAATCTCTTCTTCGATGATTTCGATCGGCTCGAAGACCGGCTGCAATCCGGCGCTGAGGCGTGCGATCGGATGGAGCACAACCTCCACCGGAACCAGCGCGGCGCGCATCGGCTCTCGCAGTCGCGCGGCGGCGATTTCCGGGGCGGTCGCCGGGGCGAAGGGAACCCCGCGCTCTAATATTTGATAAACGTGGAACGGACGCCGGAGCGGTTGATCATATTCGAGAGGCTCGGGCTGGCCTTCCGCGAGCCCGTCCTGCGGCCAGCGCGACCGCGCCGATGCCGGATCGGCGAGCAGGCCCGCAATCGGCACCTCGCCCCGGTTCACCAGCGGCATCCACCACGGCCTGCCGTCGGGAAGCTGCCGCCGCGGTTCCGCTTCGGCTTCGGGAACCGCGCCGATAATCGCTTCCACCCTGAGCCCGGGCGCGGGCCGGAAAGCTCGCAGCGTGTCGTGCGTCTGATGCAGCCGCTCCACCGCCAGCCGTTCCTGTTCCTGCCAATAGGCCTTGCGGTGAGCGGCCGAACAGAACTGCCCGTTCGTGATTTTGCGATAGAGAGGGAGGCGGCCGTCGCAGTATAGGCAGCGTATATCGTCGGACCACGACATCGTCCCATGTTACGCGCGAAAAGGTTCCATTCCTACGCGGCGAACGCCTTAACCGGCGGGTAGGTAATTGGCTTAAGTACGGGAAGGGAGGCGGTCCACGCAGGTCCAACGAAACACCCTAAAACACCAGCTTCATGCCAAATTGAATCTGCCGCGACGTTGTTGCCGTCGCCGTAATCAGCCCCGCCGAGCCGCTGATCGCTGTTCCGGAAAACACGGTCGCGTTCGGCGTGGCGAAGTTGGCGTGATTCAGCACGTTGAAAAATTCAGCGCGAATTTGCAGGCTCGCCCGCTCGGCCACGCGCGTCGTCTTGAATAGCGACACGTCCGCGGACGCCAGCCCCGGACCGACCATCGTGCCGCGCCCAACATTCCCATACGTCCCCGGAGCTGGCAGCAGGAACGCGTTCGGATCAAACCACTGGTTCGGTTTGCCCTTGATGATCGGGCCCGAAAAAGACGGATTCAAATTCGGCCGGTCCGGATTCCGCGTATCGCCGTCGCCGGACCGGTTCGAGCCCACCTGCGGCGTCATCGGAAAACCACTGAGCATCGTCACGATCGCGTTTACCTGCCATCCGCCCAGCCGCGATTTGCGGGCAAACGGAAGATCGTAGCTGCCGGAAATGCTCGCCTGGCTGGTGATGTTCAGCGCCGAAGGCCCCCAATCGCGCTTCAGATCGTTGCGATCGAGGACCATCTGCGGCTGATTGTTGGCCTGCGCGCCGGTTAGTGCCGAGTTGAAATCGAGATCCTTGGACCAGGTGTAGTTGGCGCGGAATTGCAGCCCCCGCGCCAGCCGATGCACGACATCCGTTTCGAGAGCGTTGTAGCTGGTGTTGCCTTCCGTGTACCAGAAAAAACCCGCGCCCAAAAAAGGATCGGGCCGCGACGCGCCCGGACCCGGAATGTACTGCGCGCCCTGCGGCGCCACGTGCGGCGTCGACGCCAGGCTGGCCGCGGTCGCAATTCCTCCGGCCGAGCATCCGCTCGCGTTCTGGCATATCTGCGCCGCAATCGTGTTCGGATCAACGCTCAACAATCCGTGATAACCGAACGAGCCGAGATAGGCCACGCGCAGCGACGTGTTTCGATCAAGCTGTTGCTCGATCGTCAGATTCCATTCCTGCACCGCGGGAGTTTTCGCGTCCGGCTGCACCCCTTGCGGCGCGTACATCGTGCAGCCAAATGGATTCGGCGCCGTGCACTGGGGCGCCGGAGGAATTCCCGGCGTGACCGGAATCAACGACGGCAGCGGCACGTTCGAGTACGACACCGATCCGTTGTACGGCGGCACCGTGTTCAGCAGGAAGCTCAAATCGTCGATCAGCGAATAGTAGGTTCCGAACGCAGCGCGGATGGCGGTCGTGCCGCGGCCCAGCGGGTCCCAGGCGAGCGAAACGCGCGGCGCAAACAGCCGCGTCGCGTGATTCACCGTGAACGCCGATTTTCCAACAAACGGGACTGGCTGCAATACGAAATCCTGCGTCAGGTAATTCGCCGCCCGCCCCGATACCTCGTTCCAGCCGGTGGTGAACTCATCGCGCACGCCGATCTGGATCGTCAGGTTTGGCAGTACGCGAATCACATCCTGCGCATACCAGGCGCCGAACAGGCTCCGCCACCCCAATTCATTGGGATCGGGCACGATTTGAAAACTGCTGACGGTCCCCTGAAGAAACGTCGTAAGGCTCGAAAAGCTCGCTTGCCCGAGCTGCCGCGACGCGCTGTCTTCATTATCCTGCATGCGCTGGAACCACGCGCCGAAGCTGAATTGATGAATCCCGCGCGTCATCTGGACGCTATCGCTCACCGTGTAAAGATTGCGGCGGTTCCAGCTTCCCGCCGCGTTATTGGGACCGGCGGAGGTTACGTTCGAGTTGCCGGTGGTGGTCGTCACCCCGCCGCCGATTACGATTCCCCCCGGACCGCCGCCGCTGACAAAAGCATCCGCCGCCGGAAACGACGCCAGCAGCGCCGAATTCAGATTGAATTCCGCCCGTGAAAATCCCGCGATGAAGACATTGAGCATCCACGGCGAGAGCACGTGCGTTTCCTGAAGGCTCGCCACTTGCGCCGAAAGCGCTTCGGCGGAGCCGAACAGCGGGTCCGCCTGCGGGATCAGACTGTGGCCGGTATCAATCGTGTACGCGGTTGAAAGCGTATCGGCCTCGCCAATAATGTAGTCGCCGCGCGCCGTGCCGAAATCTTCCTGGATATTTTCGCGCGGGTTGTTGAAGGATTCCGCGACCCCGGTGGGCACTCTCTGCGGCGAACCGGACGGGCAGGTTCCGGCCGTCGCGGCCATCAACTCCGGACCGTTCGGCTGCGGCCACAACGCCATGTATTTCAGCATTGCCGGGTTCAGATTGGAGTAGGTGCTGTATTTGCCGGAACAGGAATCCGGCAGCTCGCCTTGCCGCAGCAGCGGATCCGGAACCACGCTGACGCTGGTCAGCGCAAGAGCCTGCCGGAAACCTTCATAGTTGCCGAACAGGAACAGCTTGTCTTTCTTCAAGGGACCGCCCAGCGCGCCGCCGAACTGATTTCTGCGGAACGGCGGCACAAAGCTCTGATCGAAAAAATTACGCGCGTCCAGATCGCTGTTGCGCAGAAATTCAAACAGCGAGCCGTGCACCGCGTTCCCTCCCGATTGTGTCACGACGCTGACCTGCGCCCCGGCGCGCTTGCCGTATTCGGCGCCATAGGTGTCGGTGAGCACGTTGAACTCGCGGACCGCGTCGATGCCCAGCAGCTCCCCGCTCACTCCCCCCGGCGTGATCGCCAACTGGCTGCTGCCGGTGTATTCGATCCCGTTCAGCAGAAACAAATTCTCCGACGTGCGGCGTCCGGCGACCGAAAACGTATTGCCGTCGCTGGTGCTGGTGTTCGGGCTTTTCATCGCGCTGTAGTTGATGGTGGCCGGATTCAGCGTGATCAGGTTGTCGAAACTGCGGCCGTTGAGCGGCAGGTCCTTCACTTCGCGCTCGCCCACAACGCCGGAATCCTGCGCCGTGGTCGTGTTCACCACCGGCGCATCCTCGCTCACCGTCACCGCCTGAACAAACTCGCCGACCTCAAGCTTGAAATTCACCACCGCTTCCTGGCCGACCTGAAGATGAATGCCGCCGCGAATCTCCGGTTTGAAGCCTTTCTCTTCGGCCTTGACCTGCTGCTCGCCGACCGGGAGCTGGAGCACCCGATAATTTCCCGAATCGTCCGTGCTGGCGCTGCGGATGGCGCCCGTTTCGACGCTGGTCACGGTGATTTTAGCCCCGCGAATCGCCGCGCCGCTCGCATCCTCGACATGTCCCGAAATCGACGCGTTGACCTGCGCGTAAACCGGCAGCGCCGCCCAAAAAAGAATCAGGCCGCCGCCCGTGCTAATCCCGCGCCAATTCGTCTTTTGGGGATAACAACCGCGCGCCGCGGCTTTCGCCTCTGCCCCAGCCGAGCGCGGACATCCGCTCCGGCTTCGCGCTGAATACGATGTGAAAACTGTCAGAATCATCGGGAGCTACCGGATCTTTTCCTCTCTTCGGACTTACCAGGGCAAGGTACTTAAGAATAGTATAAATATCGCCTTCCTCCGGCAAGCTCAAATCGAAATCCTGCGAGACCAGCCGCACCGCCGCTCCCTGCTCGGCCAGATGAAACGCCAGAAAAGCCGCGCAATCCACCGCCGATTCGAACCACGCCTCGCAATCGGCGGGAACGTCCAGATCGAAATAAATCAAAACGCGGTGATCCTGTTCGCGGGCGAATTCGCGGACTTGCAGGTCTCCGGTGTGCGCCGTCGCCCTCCAATCGACGTGGCGCGCGCTTTCAAAAGGCTCATACGGGCGGATGCGGTAAAAATCGTGGCCGCGCCCGCGCTGCTGCGCCTCGATTTCGCCGCGCACGCTCGCCAGTAGCGCCTCGAATCCGGGCTGCGGATCCAGGCACGGATAAACGATCACGTCGTGGCTGGCCGTGACCATTTCGCGGCGCTCGGAAAAGCCGAAGGGAAAACGCGTGGAAAATTGAAAACTGCGCTCCCGCTGCGCGCCGCGCCTGGCGAAATACAAATCCACCGGTTCTTCCAGCACCGCGCCGCCGGGCGCCACCGGAAAATACAGCACCGCCTCCACTCCGCTTTCCGGCGCGCCGGCAAGATGAATGCTGAATGACGGAATCCAGCGCTTCAAATTTCGCAGCCGGATTCCGGCGCGGATTTTTCGCCGCGCGCAGATGTGCTCGGGCAATACGAGATCCAGCTCCAGTCCCGCGATGCTCAGACGGCTGATGAATCCGGAAACGAGCAGCGTGGAAAGCATCGCGGCCAGGATCAGGAACAGCAGATTGTTCGCGGAAAGAAACGCCGCCAGCGCGATCACCACGAGACTGACCGCGAACGCCAAACCGGCGCGCGTAACCTGCTGGCGCAAGCCGAACGGCATTGCGCGGCCGACCCGGTCCGCGATCCGGCGAAGGTCCGGCATATTTTTAGCGTAGCTCACCTGCCCCGTGCCTCCGGCGCTTTCCGGAGCAACCGCGGCTTCTCGTAAACCGGCTGTTTGCTGCATTTCGAATCCGGCGCCGTCGCGGCTGCACCCCGCGGTATCATGTCTTTATCGCGACTTGTCCAGAGGAGGATGAATGAGCACGACCGTTGCGGCCGACTTCAAAGTGGCCGACATGACGCTGGCCGATTGGGGCCGTAAGGAAATTCGGGTGGCCGAGTATGAAATGCCCGGCCTGATGGCGATCCGCCGCAAATACGCGCAGGAAAAACCGCTGCGCGGCGTGCGCATCAGCGGATCGCTGCATATGACCATTCAAACCGCCGTACTCATCGAGACGCTGGTCGATCTCGGCGCCGAGGTTCGCTGGGCGAGCTGCAATATTTTTTCCACTCAGGATCACGCGGCCGCGGCCATCGCGGCGGCAGGCGTCCCGGTCTTCGCCTGGAAGGGCGAAACCCTCGAGCAATACTGGTGGTGCACCTACCAGGCCCTCAGCCACGCCAACGGAAAAGGGCCGCAGTTGATCGTCGATGACGGCGGAGACGCGACGCTTTTGATCCATAAGGGATACGAGCTCGAGAACGGCTCGGATTGGGTGAACTCGCCCGCGCAGAGCCAGGAAGAGAAGGTCATCAAGGATCTGTTGAAGGACGTCCATCGCGAGAATCCGCGGCGCTGGCATGAGATCGCCCGGGAATGGCGGGGCGTTTCCGAAGAAACCACCACCGGCGTGCATCGCCTCTATAAGATGCATCAGCAGGGCAAGCTGCTCGTTCCCGCAATCAACGTCAACGATTCCGTGACCAAGTCCAAATTCGATAATCTGTACGGCTGCCGCGAATCGTTGAGCGACGGCATAAAGCGCGCTACCGATGTGATGATGGCGGGCAAGGTCGCCGTCGTTTGCGGATACGGCGACGTCGGCAAGGGATCGGCGCAATCGCTGCGCGGCTTCGGCGCGCGCGTTATCGTCACCGAAATCGATCCCATCAACGCGCTGCAAGCGGCGATGGAGGGCTATCAGGTCTCAACCGTCGAGGATACGCTCGGCGCCGCCGATCTTTATGTCACCTGCACCGGCAACTGCGACATCATCACGCTGGAGCACATGAAGCGCATGAAGAACCAGGCGATCGTCTGCAACATCGGCCACTTCGATAACGAGATTCAGATGGACCGGCTCAATTCCGAACCGGGCGTGAGAAAGACCAATATCAAGCCGCAGGTCGATATGTACACCTTCCCGGACGGGCACAGCATCTACGTGCTCGCCGAGGGCAGGCTGGTCAACCTGGGCTGCGCCACCGGTCATCCGAGCTTCGTCATGAGCAACAGCTTTTCCAATCAGGTGCTGGCCCAGATGGACCTGTGGAAGAATCGCGACGCCTACAAGCCCGGAGTTTACACGCTGCCCAAAAAACTCGATGAAGAGGTCGCGCGGCTGCACCTGGAGCGCATCGGCGCGAAGCTCACCAGGCTCAGCGAAAAACAGGCCGAGTATCTGGGCGTGCCGGTCGAGGGTCCCTACAAACCGGATCACTATCGCTATTAAAAGGCTGCTGATTCGCCCCGGCGCGATCGGCGACGTCATTCTTTCGCTGCCCGATCTGGAGCTCGCTCGCGCCGATTACACCGAAGTTTGGGTGCCGCGCCCGGCCGTGCCGCTCATTCGTTTCGCCGATCGCGCGCGGGCCATCGCCGATACCGGCATCGACCGGATCGGCGTAATCGAGGCCGCGCGCGTCCCCGCGCTTGAACAGTTCGATTCCATTTACTCCTGGTACGGAACGAAGAACGAAAATTTTCGCGAAGCGGTGCGCCACCTGCCTTTTACGTTTTTCCCGGCGTTTCCGGTGCAGACGCACTCGGCGCCGCGCATCGAAGTGCCGCGCGCGCCGCTGGAAAATTTCGCGGTCTTCCATCCGTTTTCCGGCAGCGCGCGCAAGAACTGGCCGCTTGAAAATTTTCGCCAGCTTGCCGCGCGCATCGGGATTCCGGTGAGGTGGTGCGCCGGACCGGAAGACGTCCTCGACGCCGCCGTCCGCATCGAGAATCTCTATGAGCTGGGCTGCTGGATCGCGACCGCTCGCGTTTACGTCGGTAATGATTCGGGCATCAGCCATCTCGCCGCCGCGGTGGGTTGTCCCGTGGTGGCGATTTTTCTTTCCACCGATCCGAAGATCTGGGCCCCGCGCGGAGAACGCGTGGCCGTGTTGGAAAATCCCACGGTTGCCGAGGCGGCCGAAGCGGTTCGCGCGATCGCGCGGCGCCAGGCGGAGGATCAGTGAGTGTTGGTGTCTTCGGCCGTCGTGTCGGCCTTTAACGGGAAATGCGCGCCGTGCGGGATCGGCACCAGCATCTGTTCCTTGCGATAGATCAGCGTCGAGGTGTTGTAGCTGGCGATTTCGAAGCCGTGGCCGTGCGTGATGGCGTCGGTGGGGCAGGCTTCGACACAAAATCCGCAGAAGATGCAGCGATTGTAATCGATGTTGTAGACCTTGGCGTAGCGCTCGCCGCCGCTGATGCGCAGCTCGCCGGTATTTTCCGCCGCTTCGATGTAGATGCAATCGGCCGGGCAGGCGGCGGCGCACAGGAAACAGGCGACGCACTTCTCCAGGCCGTTTTCGTCGCGCTGCAACTGATGCACGCCGCGGTAGCGTTCCTGGAATTTCGGCGGAGCGTCGGGATAGTCCTCGGTGATAGTCGGATGGAGCATCTCCTTGAAGGTGATGCCCATTCCTTTCACGATCGCGGCCGTGCCTTCGACGACATCGGAGATTTTCGACATGGTCTGAAATTCCAGGTTACCGCATCGCGCGCTGTGTTTCAGCAGGCGAGCGCGATCTCGAACTGCTGCGCCGCCGGCTTCGCCTGCACCACAATCGGCATGGTCACCGCCGGAATCTCCGGATACTTGATTCGATACGAGGGGTCCAGCTTCTTAGGGAACGCATAAATCGTATAATCGCCGGGGCGCAGGCGGACAACGATTCCGATGTCCTGTCCCAGAGCGACCCGTTGCGCGCTCGGCGGGCGCGCCAGCAGCAATCGATTCACTTCATGGCCGGGCGCGACCAAAATATCGGCGTGCGTCGCCTCCGTATCGCCGGCGCGCGGGACGATGCCCGCCAGCGCCCAGCTTTCCAGAGGTGGAATCTCTTTCGCCGTGATCCATTTCCCGCCGCGCTGCATCGTCAGAAACAGATCGCAGGTGGCGCAGGGAATTTCAGGATCCATCGGCGCGCGCCCCATCAGCGCCTGGCGCGCTTTCAAAATTTTTTCGGACTGAAGCACGGCGTCCAGCCCGTCCGCGAATGCGTTCCCTCCGAAATCGCCCCAAAAATTGCGGCAACAGCCCATCAGCTCGATTTCGGTGATCCGCGGATTCCGGTTCAGCAGCGCCTGGAAGGCGGCCGGTTGCAAATGCCCGGCCTTCATAAACTTATGCGTCAATCCCGAGGCCGTGGGGCAACTCGGGCAGGCGAGCTGGCAATGCGCCGAGGCATCGATCTGTATCCGCACATAAATGTAGGGTATTGTAAAGCTTCGCCCGGCCAGAGTACAATCTACGATTGTTGGAGGTTAAGTTTTTTGGATTCCGTAAGTCGCGCAAGGCAGTTCCTGGCGAAAAAAGCTTCGAAATTAGCCCTGAGCGTGGTTCCGCTGGCGGCTCTGGCTTTAGTCCCCTCGGCGCGCGCGAGTGCGACTTTCGACGTGGGTACCTGCACCGTCGATCTGGCCTTTGCGTCTGGGAGCTGCTCCACCAGTCAGTATTCGGCGACGGGCGGAAATCCGAATCTGAATTGGATTCAGATGACCGGCAAAGGCAGCGTCAACGTCGTTAACAGCAGTGCTGGCTTTATCGACTTTTTAGCGTCAGGGGGCGGATCGGGCTCGATAGTG
>Ga0209062_1002190_pt1 | contig 27663 bp, 16 predicted proteins | sample Coa_R2_2_FD_187158 | JGI IMG/M metagenome (GOLD analysis project Ga0209062, IMG submission 187158) | Surface soil microbial communities from Centralia Pennsylvania, which are recovering from an underground coalmine fire - Coalmine... | ecosystem: Environmental > Terrestrial > Soil > Unclassified... | reverse complement strand
GATGTCGCGAAATACCGGCGCCGCGCCGCCGTCCTGCAGTTCGATCTCCTGCCGCCCCGTCGCGGCATCATGGCTCACCCCCACCACCACCGTCGCCGTGTCCACTGTGAACGCCGCCCCGCCGCTGGTGAGGTCTACCATACTCGTCACCTCGCTCGAGCCATTGAACAGGTTCTTGACCACGCAAACGACGAGCTGGCCGCTGCTCTGACGCAGAAACAGATCCTCCTCCCCTGCGTTGAAGAGGTTCTGACTCAGTCCCACCACGCTGGTTCCGCTGTCGATGGTAAACGCCGAGCCGCTCGTGTTCACCAGATTGCCCACCCCCGCCACTTGGCTGGTGCCGTTGAACAGGTTGTTGATCTCATAGGCCGAGACAGCGCCGTTGCTGCTTCGCGCAAAGATGTCCTCCTCGCTGGCGCCGGCACCGAAGAAGTCATGAGCTAGCCCGATCACCGTGGCGCCGCTATTCGGAGTGAAGTTGGCCCCGCCATTGACCAGCCGCCCCACCCCGGCCACCTCGCTCGTGCCGTTGAACAGGTTGTTGATTTCGTAGACCGAGACCACGCCATCGCTGCCGCGCGCGAACATGTCGAGTTCGCCCGAGCCGAAGCCGAAGAAATCGTGGCTCAGTCCGATCACCGTGGTGCCCGGACCGGGAGCGAAGTTGGCCCCGCCATTGACCAGCCGCCCGACACCGGCCACTTGGCTCGTGCCGTTGAACAGGTTGTTGATCTCGTAGACCGAAACCACGCCATCGCTGCCGCGCGCGAAGATATCCTCATCGGCAACGCCGAAGAAATCCTGGTCCAGCCCGATTATGGTAGTGCCGCTGTCCGGGGTGAAGTTGGCCCCGCCATTGACCAGCGTGCCGACACCGGCCACCTCGCTCGTGCCGTTGAACAGATTGTTGATCTCATAGACCGAGACCACGCCGTTGCTGCTTCGCGCGAAGATATCCTCGTCGGCGACGCCGAAGAAATCGTGGTTCAATCCGATCACCGTGGTGCCGCTATCCGGGGTGAAGTTGGCCCCGCCATTGATCAGCCGCCCGACACCGGCCACTTGGCTCGTGCCGTTGAACAAGTTGTTGATCTCGTAGACCGAGACCACGCCATCGCTGCCGCGCGCGAACATGTCCTTCTCGCCAACGCCGAAGAAATCGTCGGTGAGGCCGATCACGCTGGTGCCCGCATCGGGCGTAAAGCTCGCCCCGGCATTGACCAGCACAGCCACGCCGGCGGCCTGACCGCTGTCATTGATCTCGTAAACAGCAACTTGGCCATTGCCTTGGCGCAGCAGCAGGTTGCGCTGGCCATCATCGAAGAAATCCGCGCCCACGCCGATCGCCGTCGTCGCCGCGTCGAATACCAGAGGATTGCCGCCCGAGGTCGCCCAGGCCCGCCGCGTCAACTGATTGTTGCTGTTGAACTGGAAAATGCCGAGCTGTCCGTTGGCGGTGAGACGGACGAACTGATCCGTCTGCCCCGTGCCGAAGAAGTCGCGTTGCTGCCCGAGCGAGGTCGTCCCCGCGCCTGTGAAGCTGCCGCCCGAGATCGTCGCCGCGTCGTCGCTGATCAGCCTCGCCAAGCTGCCATTGCTGAACTGCGCGCCGTCGCCTAACGTGAAGGTCTGGAGCTGGTTGAAATGGTTGGCGTTGTTTAGGAACCAGCCCTGCACGGCGATCGACGAGCCTGAGCCGAAGAAATTGACCGCGAGATCGTTGTTGCTCGGCGAGAACCAAACCTGGCTTAGATCCAGCCCCGACCCAAGCGCCAAATTGCCCGTCGGCCCGTTATTCGCCGCGATGCCGTTGACGATCGTCGCGTTCCCCGCACCCGCATCGTACATATACGTGTCGTTCCCCCCGCCCCCCGTCAGCGTGTCCCCGCTGCCACTAACCGCGATGAACGTATCTGTCCCGCTTACCGGCGCGGCGTTCGTTCCCGCCGCCAGGACGAAGGTGTCGTTGCCAGTGCTGCCGGTCAGCGAATTGCCGTTGCCGGCGACTCTGATGACCTGAATGTTGGAGAATTGATCGGTGCCGCCAAACCCGTTCGAGGCAGTGCCCGTCGAAAAATTGGCCGTCACCGCGCCCGTCGCCCGCGTGTAGTCGAGCATGTTGGTGCCGGTGCCGCCGTTGATCGTGTTGTTGCCGCCTTCGACAATGAAAGTGTCGTTGCTCGATCCCGTGAACGTGTCGCCGAGATGCGTCCCGAATTGCACATGATCGCTGCCGGAGAAGTCGGTGATCGTCGAATTCTTCGCGAACTGTACGGCTTCATTGGCTTGAATGAGCCCGGCGCCCCCGGCTGCGGTCGAACTCGATCCGCCGATCTCCAGGCTCGAATCGCGCAGCAGATTGTCGATGTCCGCCGGCGTCAGCGATGAATTGGCTTGCGCCACGAGTGCCGCCGCCGCGGCCGCCGCGGCCGCCGCGGCCGAGGTGCCGAAGAAGCCTCCGCTCTGGGCGTTAAAGCCTGGAACGCTCGTCACGTCGCCGTCCGGCGCGGCGAAGACGACCTGATTGGGATTGACGGAGACCGGATTGCCATTGACGTCGAACAAGAGAGCGCCCGGACCGGCCGAAGAGAAAGGCTCGATTTGCGGCGGCGACGTGCCGAAGGCCGGGGTCTGACTGGCATTCACCGCGCCGACATCGGCTTCGCCAGCGATGTCGCGGTGCCCGAACACGGTGCCGCTGCCGATCCCCGCGTTGGGGTCGTTGATCGTGACGGACGCGCCGTTGGCTAGCGCCGTGTACTTAAACAGCTGCCCCGTCGGCGTCGTACCGCCATTTTCGACGATGGCTACCTGAACGGTGGCCGCGCCGGTCGAGGTGTTCTGAAAAGCGACAAGCTGTTTCGGATCGCCATTGCCGCCGCTGGCAACGCGCACATCGGTCTCAGCGGGATTAGACGGAACCAAGGCTCCATTGGAAAAGACCTCAAGCGCGAGACTGCTGGTCGCTCCCGATCCTCCGATAGTCTCGAAGGATTGCGCCCATTGAAGGTCGAAGACGACCGTGGCGCCCGCGCCGATCGTCACATTCTGCAGCACGTTGCCGCCGCCGAAATTCTCGGCGACGACCGATCCCAAGCTTGGCAAGTTCACGGAAATCGGAGTGAAGCTATTCTGATAAAAATTATTGGCCTCGTTACCCGCGGCCGTCAGAAACGTCACGTTGTGCGCGGCGGCATTTTCGATCGCCTGATCGATGACGCCGCCATCTTGGAAAAAGGGCTCATCGAAATAGACGGTATCGTCTACAATGATATTGCATCCGGCACTGACCAGCGCCGTGATGTTGTTGGCAAAAGCGGTATCGCCACCATCCGATGTGGCGAAGAAAAGCGCGGCGCTGGGCGCGATGCTGTGGATGACCTGCGCCATCGCCCGGCCTTCATCGGTATCGCCCGCTTGACCTTCTTTACCCGATAGGACTGTCACGCCTGCCGCGGGCAGTGCGCCATCGGACTCATCCGTCGCGGCGCCGCCGAGAATATTGAAGCTGTCGGACAAGATGCCGATCTTGATGCCCGTTCCGTCGACGCCCAAACTGCGCGCGGCGGGGCCGTTGAGCGCCTGGTCGACATTGGTGCTCACGGGACTGGTCGCCAGGGAATGTGTCGATGGTGCCACCGCGACAATGCCGGCGTGCTCAGGCGATGCAATGGCGGCGGAGGATTGGCCCGGCGCCACGATCGCCGGCGAACCCGTCACCGCGAGGGTCGGACCGGCGTCGGTCGGTCCCGATGCATCTTGCGCCGCGCCGACGGGAAACAGCTTGACTGCGTCCGTCTGTGCCTTGCCGATGGCGGCAGCACTTGTCCCGTTCATGTGCTTATCCTTTCACTTCAATCGAGCCAATGCCGCGCCGAATTATCGCAAACGGGGCGTACTCTATCAACTACAGCGCTTTCCCGTTCAATAGGCAACGTGACAAAGACAAAGAAAAATGTCGCACATGCAAAGCTCTGGCGCGCCCTCATCGGCAACAATACTGATCAAATCGCCGCGAATGCATATTCGCCGCGCTTTGGTCCACGACGGAATGTCAAATTCCGGGTCCCACGAAGAATTGCAACTCGGCGACAATTTCGCGTCTGGCTATGCATCAGCGAGGCTGCCAGTGCGGCAAGCCTGCGTCACGATCGTCGTTTCGCGCCACGCCGGCCCTCCTCCAGCACGGTTTTGAGATGCTCGCCGAGCATTCGGAACTCCGCCTTCCGCGCCGAACTGCGCCGCCAGGCCAGTGCGATCGTGCGGGATGGCTCGTTCGGCGAGAGCGCTTTGGCAACGAGGCTGCCATCGGGCGGCAGCTCGGCGGCGAGCGCCAGCTCCGGCACCAGCGTGATGCCGATGCCGCCCGCCGTCATCTGCAAGAGCGTCTTGAGGCTCGTTCCCTGGAACACCTCGTTGCGGTCGGGGCCTGCGAGCCGGCACGCCTCGAGCGCGTGACTGCGCAGGCAGTGGCCATCCTCCATCAGCAGCAGCTCCTCGCCCGCGAGGTCGTCGCGGCTGATGCGCTTGGCCCGCGCCAGCGGATGCGTCTTCGGCACGGCGACCATGATGCGGTCCTCGCCGAGCGGCATGGTCTCGAGATCGCCGACATCATAGGGCAGCGCCAAGAGCGCGAGATCGATCTGCCCGTTCTCGAGCTTCTCCAGGAGCGCCGCGGTCTGCTCCTCGCGCAGGTAAAGCTTGAGCTTGGGAAAGTGCGCCGCGAGGTCGCGCATCACCGCCGGCATGAGATAGGGGCCGATGGTGGGAATGACGCCGAGGCGAAGCGGGCCCGACAGCGGCTCGCGCGCAAGACGGGCGACATCGGCGAGGTCCTCGGCATCGCGCAGCAAGCGGCGGCCGCGCGCGGCGATCTCCTCGCCGAGCGGCGTCAGCATCACATGCCGGCGCGTGCGCTCGACCAGGCTGACGCCGAGGCGGTCTTCGAGATCCTGGATGCCGGCGCTGAGCGTCGATTGAGTGACCGCGCATTGCGCCGCCGCCCGCCCGAAATGCTTGAGATCGGCCACGGCGGAGAGGAAGCGGAGCTGTTGCAGGCTGGGCAGGATTGTCATCGGGAAAATCGATCAATAATATCGTAATTATTCATTGGATCGATAAGAGATGTAGGCGCATCTAAGGGGCATGGCAACCCCCTTGGAAGGAGCAATCGACATGCTGACCGTTGGCGACAAATTCCCCGGTTTCTCACTGACCGCCGTGAACGGTACCGATCCGGACACGGCCTTCGCGCCCACGACGAACGAGAGCTATGCCGGCAAATGGCTCGTGGTCTTCGCATGGCCGAAGGACTTCACCTTCGTCTGCCCGACCGAGATCGTCGGCTTCAACGAGCTCGATCGCGATTTCCGCGACCGCGACGCCCAGCTTCTGGGCCTGTCGATCGATAGCGAGTTCGTCCATGCCGCCTGGCGGCGGAGCCGCGCGGATCTGGGCAAGGTGACCTTCCCCTGGCTCGCCGATGTGAAGCGCGAGCTCACGACGGCACTGGGCATTCTCGACAAGAACGAGGGCGTGGCGCTCAGGGCGACCTTCATCGTCGATCCCCAAGGCGTGATCCGCTTCGCCTCGGTCAACGATCTGAGCGTCGGGCGCAACCCGCAAGAGGTGCTGCGCGTGCTCGACGCGCTTCAAACCGACGAGCTCTGCCCCTGCAATTGGCAGAAGGGCGAGGAGACCCTCAAGGCGGCCTGACCAACGAGAACGGGCGCCGGATGGCGGCGCCCGCCTCCTCTCATGGAGCAAGACAACATGACCCTCGACACGCTTCGCGACACGATTCCCGACTATGCCAAGGATCTGAAGCTCAACCTCTCCTCCTTGCTCAACGACACGGTCCTGACCGAGCAGCAGCGTTGGGGCACCTTGCTCGCAACCGCGCTTGCCGCGCGCAACGAGGCGCTCATCGCCGCCGTCGCGGAAGAGGCTGCCCGGCATCTGACGCCGGCGGCGCTGACCGCCGCCAAGGCCGCGGCATCGATCATGGCGATGAACAATATTTACTACCGCTTCACCCACCTTGCCTCCGACCCCGATTATGCAACGATGCCGGCGCGGCTGCGCATGAACGTGATCGCCAATCCGGGCGTCGACAAGGTCGATTTCGAATTGTGGTCGCTCGCCGTCTCGGCGATCAATGGCTGCGGCAAATGCATCGACGCGCATGACCAGGTCTTGCGCAAGGCCGGAATCTCGCGCGAGGCCATTCAGCAGGCGGTGCGAATCGCCTCGGTGATCCACGCCGTGGCGGCCACGCTCGACGGCGAGCGAAGCCTGGCGGCGTGAGCGCCGGGCCCGCGTCAGCGCGCGCGGTCGACGAGGTGCAGGAAGGACCCCTGCACCTTCCCCCGCGCCCGCCCGATGGTGCCGAGCGGCGCGCCATCGGCGTCGCTTGCGGCGAAAAGCGCCGCGCCGTCCCCTTCTCCCAGGATCGTCGCATAGTGGAATTCGTGGCCGCGGAATTCGCTGCCCGCCGCGCCGAGCGGCCCTGAAGCCAGCAGCCGCGCCCGCCGGTAGCCGAGATGCCGCCGCCGCGCGGCAAAGCTGGTCTCGAGCGGCAACAGCCCGGCCATGGCATGGCGCGCGCCCGCCGCGTCGACGAGCCCCTCCCCCAACACCATATAGCCGCCGCATTCGCCATAGACCGCGGCGCCGCGCCGGGCGGCATCGCGAAGCCCGCGGAAAAACCCCTGCCGGCCGGCGAGCGCGCCCGCATGCAATTCGGGATAGCCGCCCGGGAGAATAACGGCATCGGCCGTCCCATCGGGCGCCTCGTCGGCGAGCGGCGAAAAGAAGAGAAGCTCGGCCCCGGCCTGGCGCCAGCCGTCGAGGGTCGCCGGATAGGCGAAGGCGAAGGCGAGATCGCGCGCGACGGCGATGCGCTGGCCCAGCGGCGCGAGCGGCGTCGCGCCGGGGAGCGAGCCCAGGCGGCTCGGACGCGCCAGCGCGATGATCGCAGAGACATCGAGTGCCGCGCCGACCAGCTCGGCGGCGCGATCGAGAAAGCGCTCGAGATCGGGATGCTCGGTCGCTTGCACCAGGCCGAGATGGCGTTCGGGCAGAGCGAGGTCGGCCTCGCGTGGAACATGGCCGAGGATCGGCAGATGCGGCAGTGCGGCCGCGACCGAGTTGGCGAGCATCGCCGCATGGCGCGGACCGCCGACGCGGTTGAAGATCACGCCGGCAACGGGAACATCCGCGCGGTGCCCGGCAAAGCCGCGCAGCAGCGCTGCCGCCGATCCCGATTGTCCCGCCACATCGACGATGAGGATGACCGGCCAGCCCGTCAGCGCGGCGAGATCGGCCGTCGAGCCGTGCTCGCCGCCTTGGCCCGCTCCATCGAAGAGCCCCATCGCCCCCTCGCACAGCACGAGCTCGGCCTCATCCTCGAGTGCTGCGACGAGTGCCGCGATGGTTTCGGCCCGCATCGCCCAGGGCTCGAGATTAAGGCAGGGCTTGCCCGAGGCGGCGGCGTGGAAGGCGGGATCGATATAATCGGGCCCGGCTTTTGCCGAGGCGACGCGCCGGCCGCTGAGGCGCAGATGGCGCAGGAGCGCGAGGGTGAGCGTCGTCTTGCCGCTGCCCGAGGCGGGCGCGGCGAGGATCAGCCCGCGGCTCACAGATAGGGCTTGATCGCCGCCGCCATGGCGTCCGCCGAGGCGTCGCCGGCGAGATGGGTGAGATAGCGGCCGTCGCGGCCCATCAGGAAGATGAAGGACGAGTGATCCATGAGGTAATCATCCTTGCCCCCCTGCGGCACCTTCTCGAAATAGACGCGATAGGCGCGCGCCGCGGCGGCCACCTGCTCGGCCGTGCCGGTGAGCGCCAGGAGCCGCGGATGGAAGTTCTGGGCATAGAGCTTCATCTGCTCGACCGTGTCGCGCGCGGGATCGATGGTGATGAAGATCGGCTGCACCTCCTTGGCCCGGTCGCCCAGCGCGTCGAGCGCCCCGCTCATATTCTGAAGCGCCGTCGGGCAGGCATCGGGGCAATAGGTATAGCCGAAATAGATCAGCATCAGCTCGCCGCGGAAATCGGTGTCGTGCCGCGTCCGGCCGTTCTGATCCGTGAGCGTGAAGGGGCCGCCGATCCTGAGGCCGGCGAAGCCTCCGGCATCGCCGCCCGCCCGCCAGAGCTGGAAGGCGAGCGCGGCGGCAATCACGCCGAGGCCGATCAGGAAGGTGATGAGGCCGCGGCGCAGGACAGGCGACATCAGGAGCTCATGCCGAGACTACCATCGGACGCCCATCGGCGGGGTATCCGACCTCCATCTCACCTCCATCCGGCCACCATCGCGGCAGCGGAAGAGGAGCCGGGCGGACTAGCGTTCGACGAAGCTCGCCAGCGTCCGCCCATGCGTGCGCTGCCCCAGCTTCTTCAAGGCCTTGGCCTCGATCTGGCGGATGCGCTCGCGCGTCACCTGGTATTTGCGGCCGACCTCTTCGAGCGTGTGCTCGCTGGCCGAGCCGACGCCGAAACGCAGACGCAGAATGTCGGCCTCGCGCGGCGTGAGCTTGGCGAGCGCCTCGTCCGTGGCGGCGCGGAGCTCCGCTTGCGCCGCCGCTTCATGCGGCATCACCGCGCCCTCATCGGCGACGAGATCGCCGATCGTGGCATCGCCATCCTCGCCCAAGGGCGCATCGAGGCTCACCGGATCGCGCACCAGCTCGAGGACGGCGCGGACGCGGCCCGCGGGCACGCCCAGGCGGGCGGCGAGTTCGGCCTCGCTCGGCTCGCGGCCCAGCTCGGCCAGGAGCTGATGCTGGACGCGCATCAGACGCCGCGCCTCATCCGTCATATGGGAGGGGATGCGGATCAGATGCCCCTGATCGACGAGCGCGCGGGTGCAGGCCTGGCGGATCCACCAGGTCGCGTAGGTCGAGAATTTATAGCCGCGCCGCCAATCGAATTTCTCGACCGCGCGCATCAGGCCGATATTGCCCTCCTGGATGAGATCCATGAGCGGCAGCCCGCGATTGACGTGGCGGCGCGCGATCCAGGCGACGAGCCGCAGATTGGCGCGGATCATCTCCTGCTTGGCGCGCTCCGCCTCCCGGCTGCCGCGCTGGAGATCGGCGACCAGCGCGCGGAACGCCGCGAGCGGCTGCCCGGTCTCGCCCAGCAACGCCTCGAGCTCTTCGACGATGGCGCCGGCGGCCTCGCCGTGCCGGCGGCGGAAGGTCCGCCAGGCCGGCGTGTGGCGCCGCGACAGCGAAGCGTGCCACGCGCGCGGGCCCGCCGCCTTCTGATAGCTGTCGAGAAAGACGCGGCGATCGACGCGGGCATGGTCGATGAGCCGCACGAGGCGCCCCTCCTGCTCGACGATGCGCCGGTTCAGCTCCTTCAAGCGCTTCGACATCTCGTCGATCCGCAAGGGGTGAAGAACGACGCCGCTCAGCGCGGTCTTGAGGGCGGCGGCGCTGCGGCTCCGCTTGGCGCGGTCGAAGGCCTTCAGCACGGCGGGGGACAGCGCCTCTTCGAGCGCCGCGATGGGCGCCGCGACGCCCTCCTCGTCGAGCGTCTCGACCGGCTCGACGGATTTCCCGCTGCCCGAGCCGGCCAGACGCGCCTGCGTCGCCGCGAGGTCCACGATGTCGCGCAGCGCCTGCGTCCCGTCGCGAAGCCCGGCCGCCCAGCCGATGATCGTCTTGCGCAGCAGCGGGCTGCGATAGAGCGCGCCCAGCACCGCCTCCTGCCCCGCCTCGATGCGCTGCGCAAGCGCCACCTCGTCCTGGCGCGACAGCAGATCGGCCGCGGCGATCTCCTGGAGATAACGGCGCAAGGGGTCAGCCGAACGGCCGGCATCCACTGCCGCGAGGTTGCCGCGCGCGAGCGCGGCGGCGCCCTCGCCGACGCTGCGCGAAGCCTGCTCGTCCGTCGCCTCGCGGCGATCGGAAAGGGTCGCGCCATGTGTTGCCGGCTGCCGCTCGAACATCACGGCGCCGCTGAAATTGGCCCGCATTCTTAAGTCTCTCGCACTTTTCCGGTGTTTGCGCCGGCCTCACGAGGTGCCGGCGGAAATTTTCCACGCAGGAATATGGTAGGTATTGCGCTTCTTGGGAAGCCTGAAAAACTGGTTAACCGCCACTCCGTCGTCGGACCGCCGCTTTTGCCGCAGGCCGGAACTCGGCCCCGCGACCTGCCGAACCCCGGGATTCTCTTTCTGTTCCCGGGAGCCGCCGCCTCAGCGCCGCCGCATCACGAGGCGCCAACACCTTGGCATCATTATCAAAATAGACATAGACATCGCGCGGTCGAGGGTTGTGGGAGGGGCTCCGTCGTGCTTTCCCGGCCGCGCCCCTGCCGCCGGCGGCCCAGCGGCGGATCAGCTTGGCCCAGCGGTCGAGCGCTTTATCATCATAGCCGCTTCGATAGAGCTCCTCGGCGCCGTGCAGCCGGAGATACATGAAATCGGCGGTGACCTCCTCGAATCGGGGCCAGCTCGGCGCGTCGGAGACAACGAGCGCCACGCCCGCCCGACGAAGGAGGTCGAGAAAACGCGGTTCGCGGAAACTCTCATGCCGCACTTCGAGCGCATGACGGATGGGTCGGGCTGCGAAGGGGCCGAGCGCGGCGCGGCCCCGCACCCGCCGGTCGTGCCGCGCGGCGAGGTTCTGGGCGCCCCCCGTGTCGCGCGGCAGGAGGCCGAGGAAGCGCTCGATCCGGGTAAAATTTTCCGGGTCGAGGCGAAAATCGGCGGGAAACTGCCAGAGAATCGGGCCGAGCTTCGCGCCGAGCGTCAGCACGCCCGAGGCGTAGAAATTGGCGAGCGGCACCTCGACCTCCTTGAGCCGCTTCATATGCGTGATGAAGCGCCCGCCCTTGACGGCAAAAACGAAACCGGGGGGCGTCTCCTGGCACCATCGCCGAAAGCTTTGCGGCGTCTTGAGCGAGTAGAAGGTGCCGTTGATCTCGATCGTATCGAAGCGCCGGCTGGCGAAGGAAAGCTCGGAGCGCTGGGGCAGGCCGTCCGGGTAGAAGCTTCCCCGCCAGCCCGGATAGATCCAGCCGGAGATGCCGATGCGGATCATGGCTTCTCTGCGGGAGGGCGGCGCGAACAAAACCGGGCACTCACGTTGTTGAGGCGGCGGCTGCTTGCCTCAAGCCAGCCTCAAGTGCGTCCTTGCGGCCGAACAGGCGGATTTCGGCGGGCGTCCACTTCAATGCGCTCGACGAAGAGCCGCAGATATGCCTTGCGCGTGGCGATGTCGGCATTAAGCAATTGGTCTTGCATGGCACCACGCGTCGCTAACGTTCGGCCATCCTTTTCAACTCAACCGCAACAGCTCCTCACGCCTTTGGCACAGCTCACCGAGGCGGTTGCGCAACATGTCACCAAGAGCCGCAACGCCGCGCTCTACCATCTCTCATAGAGGCGGCGGATCGCTTCATCGGCCGCCCGCGGCGCCTTCCGCCTCCTTGCTTTCGCCGCCCAATCGTCACCGGCCACTTTAAGATCGCTTGGCATGGTACGCCAAGGTCAAGTGGAGGCGATCGTAAAGAGCCGTTCCGCGAGTTGCTCAAACGCCAAGCCATCATGCCTTCCTACACGTCTCCTCGTCGATGATCGGCGGAACGGCAACCTCGATCCATTCGTCACGCGGTTTCGCGTGCCGCCAATCCCGGCGATTCGATGCCGCGGTTCGCCGACGCGATATCGCCCATCAATGTTCCATGGGCTCACGCGTTGCGCCGTGCCGGGGGCTCTGATCCGGCGCGCCGGGCGTCGGCCAGCGGGCAGGGGAGCGACGGATCGCAACGAACCTACCAATGTGTCGCGCCAGCAATGGCGCCGTGGAGATGCGCGTCAGGCGGAAGCCGCACGGCACTGATCGTCTCGGCGCCGGCGCCGGTCGCGGGGAACGTTGCCATGGCGGAGACGAGGCCGTGGAGCTGAGACGCCAGGGTCGCATGGAACGGTATTCCCGCCGGCGAGAGTCCGCGCAGCGGCGCGGCGATCGAGGCGTGCTCGGCGCCGCTCGTGGCCGAGCTGGCGGGTGCTCCCGTGATGCCTGTTGTCGCGACGTTTACCAGAGCCGAATGAATCGACGCGCTGCCCACGGCGTGTGGATTAACCAGAGACGTGCCTTTGATGTCCCAGAGGACGGGCGCGTTGGTGCCGTCCTGAAGCTCCACTTGCTGCAATCCGTTAGCGCTGTCCGTTCCTACGCCGATAACGCTCATCGCGCTGTCCACCGTGAAAGCCGACCCACTGCTGTTGGTCAGGCCCGCGGAGCCCGTCACTTGGCTGGTTCCATTGAACAGGTTGTGGATCGTATAGACTGCGAGTTGACCGCTCGACAGGCGCACGAAGGCGTCGAGCTCGTTCTGGCCGAAGAAGCCGTGGCTGACGCCGATGACACTGGTCCCCAGGTCGGGATTGAAATTGGCGCCATCATTGATGAGACCGGCAACGCCGATGACCTGGCTCGTGCCGTTGAAAAGATCCTTGACCTCCCAGACATCGACGCCGCCGGTTGCGGTGCGGGTGAACATGTTGAGATCGCCGGCGTCGAAGAAATTGTGGGCGATACCAATGACGCTTGTCCCGCTGTCTATCGCGAAGGGCGTGCTCGATCCGCCGCTGGTCGATGGCGGCACGACCAGCCCGGCGGAGCCGATGACCTGGGTCGTGCCGTTGAAGAGATTATTGATCTCCTCGACGGCCACTTGCCCGGTGCTCAACCGCAGGAAGATCTCGCGGTCGCCCTGACCAAAGAAGTCCTGGCCGATGCCGACGACGGTGGTCCCCGCGCTGACCGTGAACGGGGTGCTCGACCCGCCGCTGCCGGGGATGACGAGGCCGGCGGAGCCGATCACCTGGGTCGTGCCGTTGAAGAGGTTCTTGATCTCCTCCACGTTGATCTGACCGTTGCTCTCGCGCAGGAAGATCTCGCTGTCGGCCTGATCGAAGAAGTTCTGCCCCGTGCCGATCACCGACGTGCCGGTGTCGATGGTGAAGGGCGTGGACGAGCCGCCGCTGGACGGCACCACGAGTCCCGCCACACCCAGCGCTACGCCATTTTGGCTGATCTCGAAGACATCCACTTGGCCGCTGCTCGCGCGGATGAACATGTTTCGCTGCGTGTCGCCGAAGAAGTTTGCTCCGACGCCAACGACGCTCGTACCGGTTCCCATCGTCAGGTTGGCTCCGCCATTGGTCACCCAAAGCCGGGCCGTGAGCTGGTTGCTGATGTTGAATTGAAAGATGCCGAGCTGACCGCTCGCGGTGGCGACGAACTGGTCTGCTTGGCCGGTGCCGAGAAAATCGAAGCCTGAGCCGACGGGCGTCGTTGCCTGACTGCTGAAGGTCCCGTTGGGAATGGCTGCGAGGTCGTCATTGATGAAGGTATTGATCTGACTGTTGTTGAATTGCTCGCCATCGCCGAAGGTAAGCGTTTGGAGCTCGCTCGCCGCATTGCCGAACCACCCCTGCACGTTAATCTGATCGGATGAGCCGAAGCGGTTAATGACGAGGTAGTTGCCGCTCTGCTTGAACCACATATTGGCAAGAGTGAGTCCATTGAGGACGAGGTTGCCGCTCGGACCGGCATTCGACGGAAGACCGTTAACGATGATGTCGTCGCCGCCGCCTGCCGTGAAGACATAAGTGTCGTTCCCGCCACCACCGATCGCGGTCGTACCGCCGCCATTGAGGGTCAGGACGTCATTACCGGCGCCTCCTACCGCCGAGTCGTTGCCGGCGATGGTAACGGCGTGGATGTGAGTGGCACCGTCGTCAATAAGGCTTTCGCCGGCATCCTGGCTCGCTGTGACGTTATTTGCATTGATCGTAGCTGCCGGCACGCCGGCGAAATTGTCATAGAGCGAGAGCTGCGAGATGCCGACGCCCGCGAGCGTCACCGTGGCGCTGCCGTCGGTGATGACGGTGTTGGTCGTCCCGTTGCTTGTGCTCTGCGAGAGCGTCGCCGTCTGCCCGCCGCCGAGGAAATCGAGGCGGGTTCCGAGCGCCCCGGCGTGGAACCCGCTGATCGTGACGGTGGCGCCTTGCAGGATCGCATAGGTGCTCGGGCTCGATCCATCGGCAAGCGTCTCGCTTCCCGCCGCGGCCACGACGAGATCGCCGCCAGCGGCATGGACGGTCGAGCCATTGGCAGCGATCGTCACTTGGCTCACATCCCACGCCGTCGCTGCCGCCTGGAGCAACGATTGGAGGTTGGCATCGCCGAGCCCGAGCGCCTGGACTGCGGCCTTCTGGTCGTTGAAGGCGTCGGCGGCTTCCTTCACGTCGAGCTTGGTCGCGAATTTGGTGCCGCTCGGCAGGTTGCTGGAGACAAGGCCGTTGAGCACGCTTTGCGCGCTGTTGATCGAGCCCGTCGCGCTCGCCAGCGCCGCCGAGGCCGCGGCAAGCTGGGCAAAGCTCGTCTGCCAGGCGCTCTCTGCCGTCGCGGCCGCCTGCGCTGCGGCGGCGTCGTCGGCCGAACCGAACGCGGCGTTCTCGATGTCCGCCGTCATCGCTGCGAGCCCGCTCGTCGTCTGATCGCCGCTCGCCGCCACCACGTCCTGCGCCGCGCTCGCGATCGCCGCGAGCGCGCTTGCTACGCTGCTCTCCGCCGCCAGCACCGGCGCGGGCGCGGCGACGCCGACGAGCGTGGAATGGCCGGGCTCGTCGAGGAAGATCTCCTTGGAGCTGATCGGCCTCTTGTCGAAATCCTTGGCCGTTGTCGTGTCCTGCGACAGCGCCGCGTTGGACGCGCTGAGGCTCGACAGCGCGCCCGAGGCGCTTGTCACGACGGCGGCGGCGCTACCGCCGGCTTGGGCCGGCAGATTGCTCAGCACGCGTTGCAGAAAGGTGAGCGCCGTGGCGCTCGTCCCGGCGAGCGTTGCGCCGCCCGTGGCCGCGGCGGGGATCACCGCCGCGGCATGGAGCGCGGTCGCATGCGGGATGGCCGCGGCATGCACGGCGGCCGCTGTGCCGGATGGCGCGCCCTTGGCGGCACTGTGGATGGCGCCGCTGCTGGTCACGCTGCCCGCCCGCTTCGTTGGGGAAAGCGGCACGTGTGCACTTGACGGGCTCCCGCCACTGCTCCCGCCGCCGCCCGGCGGGCTGCCGCCGGTGAAGGTGTTGCCCGTGCCGAAGGTGAGGAAGTCGGTATTGTCGTCGAACTCGGTCTCGTCGACCGTGAAATCCTGCTCGTCGGTTTGCCCCTCGGCGACCAGCGTATCAAGCGTCGGCTGAAGCCCCGGCGGCAGCGCGCCGGTGTTGCCGTTGTCGATCGCCGTCCCGTCGGCGCTCAGCGCCGAGCCCGTGCCCGATTGCGCGGTCGAGTTCGACGCGCTCGCCACCGGCGCATTGGTCGTGGTCACGAAGCTCCCCAGCGTCCCGCTGCTACTGCCCGCGGTGAAGGTGTTGCCTTCGACAGTGAGAGAATTGAGCGAGGAAGGCGCTGTGTTGGAATTGAAATAGTTTATATCCGCAATGGGGTTGCCCTTGCTGTCGGTGAGGAGGAATGCCGCGGTAGCATTCCCGCTGCTGTCAGTCCCGGTCGTTACGTTCAGCGTGCCGTCCGCTTGGCCAGATGGATTGAGCAAAGAACACGTGAGTTGGTTGTTAGCAAAAGAAAGGTTTGAGAATGATCCTTGGGGCAGCGCAATTCCATCAGATCCGCCCGCGGACACGATCAGATTGCTTTGCGTAGTTCCAGTCGCAGGGAAATTCCACAATAGTTGGTTGGTGTTCCCCGAAGCATCCTGTGAAAGAAACAGGAAGTTTTGGCCACCGCCAACTTCGTTGGAACCTAGGCTAAATAGCTGATTTGGGGCGACGGTGCTCGAATTCTGTCCACCACCTAGCGCGTCGATGACAGCATTCGTTCCTTGAAACAATAGACTGACTGCTTGGTTTGGCGCTTCCGCAGCGACGGTATTTGCTATTGCAGTGCTAGCGATCTCGATTGCTTGGGTACCGACCGAAGCTGATCCAGCCAATTCACCTAATAACCGCGGCCGCTCCCTGCATTACGGAAGTCTCGGCTAATGCCGTCGCCCCAGCAGCCGCCACCTCCGGCAATAGGAAAGTAGCGACGGCAACGCCGACCATAAACGCAGCGGCGGCTTCTACCGGATGCTCCTCTGTAAACGTATCCGCCGCGCCCACAGCAAAGCCGGCATCGTGAAGAGCGGTTTGTAAGCCAGTTAAGCCATTTTTTTCTGCGAGAGCTTCCCCACCTTCTATAATTGACTCGAGAACCGTGCCTACCATAGTCATGCTGCCCCCCGAATGTTCGTGGTTATTGCCGCAGGTCTGCTAATGCGGAGAATTCGAGCGATTGCGCGAGCGTCTCTGAAGAAATCGCCGAACGAGCGGGTCCGTTGCTATAATGACAACGGCTATCATGCCAATAGCAGCAATTGTCCATTCTCGAACAATCTTCGGTAACAAAAACGAAAATCCGAATAGTGCAATGCCTAGAGCAGCACCTGGCTTCGCGAGTGCTATTAGTCGTCTATTTTCTGCTGGCGGCCTAATCCGCTCTGGCATCTTTTCTTACCTCAAGTTATGCCCATGCGCCATTTTGAAGATACCCTCCACCATCCGTCGCAGAGCTATCCTCAACCGTCCGTCAAAATATGTATATATGGCAACCAATGTTGTAAACACCCAAAAAGTGTAATACCTTCCACGTACGTCTTCGGGGCTCATATGGTGCGCAAAGCCTCCGCGGCAGGTAAGGATTTTCATTGATCGAGCAAACCGGGAACGTCGGCCCGCTTGCGCCGTACTTCGCCGAAGCATGGGCGATGATCGAGCAGCACCGCCACGCGGGCAACCTCCGCGCCGCCGGCGAACTCTGCGCGCAGATCCTGGCAGAGAACCCGAACGATGCAGAGGCGCTCCATCTTTTCAGCTTGATCGCACATCAGGCCGGGAACCTGCCGGATGCGGTCGAGCTGCTGCGCCGAGCGGTTGCCGCGGATGGGAGCGCCGCGCTCTACCACTGCAATCTTGGGGAGATGTACCGGCTCGCCGGCCGGCTCGATGAGGCCGTGGCGGCCAGCATGGCGGCGTTGCGGCTGCGGCCCGATTACCCCGAGGCGCTCAACAATCTCGGCATCGCGCATTATGACCGCGGCGCCTTTAAGGAGGCGGCCGATTGCTGCCGGCGCGCCCTCGCGCTTACGCCCGACTACGCCGAAGCCCACAACAATCTCGGCAACGCGCTCCGCGCGCAGAGGAAGCTAGACGAGGCGATCTCATGCTATGAGCGCGCCATCGCGCTCAAGCCGGATTATGCCGAGGCGCACAACAATCGTGGCACGGCGCTCCGCGACCTCAAGCGGCTCTCCGAGGCCGAGGCGGCCTACCGCCGCGCCTTGGCGCTCAAGCCCGATGATACGGCGACGCTCAACAATCTCGCGCTCGCGCTGATCGATCTTGACCGGCTCGACGAGGCGCTCGCCGTCCTTGCCCAATCGCTCGCGCTCGACCCGGACAATTGCCCGGCCCATATCCATCGCGCCGGCATATTGCTGGAGCGGCGCAAGAACGGCGAGGCCCGGGAATCATTGGAGCGCGCGCTCGCGCTCGCGCCGGACGACCCAGATGTCATCCACCTCATGGGGCGCGTGCTCCTCGCCGAAGGGCGAGCGGAGCAGGCGCTGGCGCATCTCAATCGGGCGCTGGCGCTCCGGCCCGCTTCGGTCGAGACGCATAGCCTCAAGGGCAACGCGCTGCGCGAGATCGGCCGCATCGGCGAAGCGATCGCAGCCTATGAGCAGGCGCTCGCCCTCGATCCCCGGTCAACGGCGGCGCTCTTGAACCTCGCGAGCACGATCGAACTCACACCCGAAACCCTTCACTTCAAGATGATGGAGGAGATGGCCGCACGGACAGACGGCATGAGCGATGGCGAGCGGCTGAACCTGCATTTCGCCTTGGGCAAGGCTTATGGCGATGTCGGCCGCCACGGCGAGGCGTTCGATCACCTGCTCAAGGGCAACGCGCTACGGCGACAAAAGATCACCTATGACGAGACGGCCGCCTTGGCGCATTTCGACGCGATCCGCGCGGTGTTCACGCCCGCTCTGATGCGGCAGAAGACGGGGGGCGGCGACCCCTCGCCGGTCCCGGTCTTCATCCTCGGCATGCCACGCTCCGGCTCGACCTTGACGGAGCAGATTTTAGGGAGCCATCCCGAAGTCTTCGCCGCGGGTGAGCTGCCCGATCTACATGCGGTGCTGCGCTCGGTCAAAGGACCCGACGGCAAACGCGCCCGCTATCCCGCCTTCGTGCCGCGCATGGCGGGGGATCAGCTCCGCCGCCTGGGCGAAGCTTATCTGCGCCGCGTCACAAAGCTTGCGCCCCACGCGCACCGCATCACCGACAAGATGCCGTCGAATTTCCTTGATGTCGGTCTCATCCATCTAATGCTGCCCAATGCGCGGATCATCCATACGAGGCGCGACCCCGTCGATACCTGCCTTTCCTGCTTCTCGAAACTATTCGCGGGCGAGCTGAGCTACACCTACGACCTCGGCGAGCTCGGCCGCTACTACCGCGCCTATGAGGGGCTGATGGCGCATTGGCGGGCGGTCCTGCCCGCCGGCGTCATGCTTGAGGTGCAATATGAGGAGGTCATCGCCGATCTCGAAACCCAGGCGCGCCGGATCGTCGCCCATGCCGGTCTCGAATGGAGCGACGCTTGCCTTGCCTTCTACCAGAACAAGCGCCCGGTGAAGACCGCCAGCGTCGCACAAGTCCGCCGGCCGATTTACAAAAGCGCGGTCGGCCGCTGGCATCCCTATCGCGATCTGCTGACGCCACTTCTCGCCGAGCTGCAAATCGAGCCGGCCGAGTTGCGCGCAACACCGTCGTTCCTTCCTAGTGATGGGCGCGGGTAGGTTCACCGGCTTCTAACGGGAAGAGCGATCACCACGAGCCAAACGTTCTCGCCTTCGTTGCGCACGGCACGGCAGGCGGCCGTCACAGGGCGATGAGCTCTTCCTCGATGCGCCGGAGCAGGGTCTCTGGGCGAACGGGCTTGGAGATCAGCCGGGCGGCGTCGAGGCCGGTCGCGAGGTCGCCGGCATAGCCCGAAACGAACAGCATTTTGAGACCTGGCCTCACCGCCGCGGCGCGGCGCGACAGCTCGACGCCGTTGACCCCGGGCATGCGGATATCGGTGAGCAGCAGATCGACCGGCTCACCGCGTCGCAGCAGGTCGAGCGCCGCGGCCGCGTTAGGCGTCACGAGGACGTGGAAGCCGCCTTTCTCCAGCACTTCGGCCAGGTATTCCCGGACATCGGTATCGTCCTCGACGAGCAGGATGGTTTTTTGCTCGCCATTCATGCTTGCCATCCCTCGATCATCTCTGGCGTGCCCATCCTCCGCCTACACGAGGGTAAAAGGTCAGTAATGGCCGCGAGTTCCGCCGCGCTCGCCGGCCGGATGACGAGGTCAGCTGCGCGCCGGCGGCATACCGAGCCCTGGGATCTTTACATTTAGAGTTTTATTAATTGCTCATGGCCTACATTTTTGCTCGGTTTCGTGAAATGTCGGGAGTCGAGAATGAGCTCTTATCGCCTCGCGAGTGCGGTGGTTCTCGGTGGTTTGCTGGCGCTGGCCGCGGCGGCTCAGGCCGCCACGGCGGATGACGCCAAAGCGATGTCGGAGAAGGCCGCCGCTTACATCAAGCAGGTCGGCGCCGAAAAGGCTTTCGCCGACTTCTCGCGTAAGGATGGCGGCTTCGTCAATGGCGAGCTTTACGTCTTCTGCTATGACCATGACGGCGTCAACAAGGCGCATGGCGGCAACCCCAGCTTCGTCGGCAAGAACCTGCTCCACGTCAAGGATCCCGACGGCAAGGAGCCCAATGCCGAGATCGTCGAGACCGGCTTCACCAAGGGCGAGGGCTGGGTCGATTTCAAATGGCCGAACCCGATGAGCAAGAAGATCGAGGGCAAATCGGCCTATGTGATCCGCACCGGCGATGTCGTTTGCGGCGTCGGCTACTACAAGGGTTGATTCTTCGCCGCGGGGCCGCCGCTCCCGCGCGGCGGCCCGGCGGAGCTCATGAGCGAGTTCTCGGCGATGCGCGCCATCGGCAGGATCAACGACCTTCCGCTCTGGGCCAAGATGGTCATCGCGCCGCTGGCCATGTTGCTCGCGATGATCGCCATGGCCTGGATGACCTTGGGCCAACTGAGCGCCCAACGCGCCGCCATCGATCGCCTCGACACCGTCGTCTTCGAACGCTTGCGCCAAGCCATGGCGCTCACCGACGCGGTGACGTCGTTTCATGCCAATCTCTTTCATCTGATGTCGGTGGCGGCCAACGAATCCGACCAGAAGCGTCGCGCCGCGATGGCGGATGCCCTGGGCCCGCAAATGCAGGCGGCGGAGAAGATGCTCAAGGAGCTCGACGCCGCCATCGATGAGAATATGCGGGCGCGCTCATCCGCGCTCGACAAGGTTTTTGCCGACTACAAATCGGGCGCGCTCTCGGTGGCGGAGATGTCGAAAACCGATGCCGCCTATGGCGCGATGCTGATGGGCGATGCGGACACGCAGTTCCAGAAGCTGCGCCGCTTGCTCCAGGATTTCTGTGCCGAGCTGCAACAACAGCGCGCCGGCGTGGCGCGGGCGCTGGTGGCCGGCGTCGACGAGGCGCGGCTGACATTTCTTGCGCTTCTGGGCGGCGTTCTTCTCCTGTCGGCGGCAGCGAGCTTCGCGGCGACGCGCGTGACGGTGCGCCCGGCGGCGGCGCTCACCCGGATGATGGGCGCGCTTGCCGCGGGCGACACGTCGGCCGAGGTGCCCGGCCGCGCGCGGCGCGACGAGATCGGCGCCATGGCGCGCGCCGTCCAGGTCTTCAAGGAGACGGCGCTCGAAGCGGCGGCGCTCGCCACCGAACGCGAACGCAAAGCGCAAGAGCAGCAGCAGCGTGTCGAGCGCGTCGCGGCGCTCGCCGCCGCGTTCGATGCGACGGCGACGGGGGCGCTCGCAACGGTCGCCAATGCCGCCGGCGAGATGCGCGCAACCGCGGGCGCCATGGCATCGACCGCGGAGGAGACGAACCGCCAGGCCGGCGCGGTGGCGAATGCTTCGGGACAGGCGACCGCCAATGTTCAGACCGTCGCCTCGGCGACCGAGGAGCTCTCGGCGACGATCGACGAAATCGCCCGCCAGGTCGCGCAATCGACTGAGATCGCCGCCAAGGCCGTCGACGAGGCGAGAGGGACCAACGAGACCGTGAAGAGCCTCTCCGATGCCGCCCGCGAGATCGGCGAGGTCGTCAAGCTCATCGGCGACATCGCCAGCCAGACGAATCTCCTGGCGCTCAATGCGACGATCGAAGCGGCGCGCGCCGGCGAGGCGGGCAAGGGTTTCGCCGTCGTCGCCAGCGAGGTGAAGACGCTCGCCAACCAGACCGCCAAGGCGACGGAGGACATCACCGCGCAGGTCGCCATGATGCAGAAGGCGACCGGCAACACCGTCGGCGCGATCGGCGCGATCGGCGCGACGATCGACGAGATCAGCCGAATCGCGACCATCGTCGCCAGCGCCATCGAGCAGCAAGGCGCCGCCACGCGCGACATCGCGCGCAACATCCAGCAGGCGGCCGAGCGCACCGGCGAAGTCTCGAGCACGATCGGCGGCGTCACTGCAGCGGCGGCCGAGACCGGCTCCGCCGCCCATCAGGTCCAGCGCGCCGCCACCGCGCTGTCGGAGCAATCGGACGCGCTCCGCGCCGAGATCGACCGCTTCCTCGTGGCGCTGAAGGCGGCGTAAGCACGCCCGTCTTCCCGGCCTTCGTTTTCGCCCGCACATCCCCCTGCTATAGTCGCGGGCGCATTCCCAAGAAAGGCAGCCCATGTCGCTCGAAAGCGCCACTTCCGCCATTCGCAGCCGCGCCGGCACGGCGCCGTCGCTGGGTCACACCTTGCAGTTCGATCTCGGCGATGACGGCGTCATCTTCTGGGACGGCACGGGGACGCCGCCGGTCATCGACAATACGCGCCGCGAGGCCGAAACCACCATCGCCATCAGCCTCGAGGATCTCGAAAAGCTCATCGCCGGCACGCTCAACGCGACCATGGCCTATATGACCGGCAAGCTGAAAATCCAGGGATCGATGGGCGTCGCGATGAAGCTCGGAGAGCTGCTCGGGGATTGAGCGGCGATGATCGCTAGGGAACCATGAGCCTCGCGCCTCTCGCCAGCGCCGCTTCGGCATCGGCGACCATGCGGGCAATGATCTCGGCGGCGGGCTCCACCTTGTCGATCATCGCCATCGCCTCGCCGCCGAAGACACAGGCGATCGAGAAATCGGCGCGGGTGACGGCGTCGCGGTAGCGGCGCATTTCGCCTTCGCGCGCCGCCGCCAGCGCCGTTTCGGCGCCGTGCCATTGCTCGACGAAGCCGTTGCGCATCACGCGCGCGGTGAATTCCCGGGGCCAGGGAATGTCGCGCACGATGTCGACGGTCGAGGTGCGGATCGTCTCCTCGCCGCTGGCGGCAACCATGCGCGCCTTGGCATCGGGGTGCGCCAGCGATTCCGCGCTCGCATAGAATCGCGTTCCCACCAGAACGCCCTCGGCGCCGAGCATCAGCGCCGCGGCGAGACCGCGGCCATCGGCGATGCCGCCGGCGGCGGCGACAATGGTTTCGGGCGCGCGGCGCGCGACGAAATCGACGACCGCCGGCACGAAGGGCAGGGTCCCGCGCAGGCTGCCATGGCCGCCCGCTTCCGCGCCTTGCGCGATGATGATGTCGGCGCCGGCCGCCAAGGCTTCCTCGACATGCGCCAAGCTCTGCACCTGGCAAATGAGCCGCGCGCCGGCGGCCTTGATCCGCGGCGCAAACGGCCGGGGATCGCCGAAGGACAGCATGATCGCCGCCGGCTTGTGCGCGAGCGCCACATCCAAAAGCTGCGGCCGCGTCGCCAGCGACCAGGTGATGAAGCCGCAGCCGACCGGATGATTGCCGGCCGCGGCGAACTGGCTCTCGAGCCATGGGGCATCGCCATAGCCGCCGCCGATGATGCCGAGCCCGCCCGCCGCCGTCACCGCGCCGGCGAGCGCCCCGCCCGCGACCAGCGCCATCGGCGCGAGCAGCACGGGATGCTTGATGTCGAGGCGATCGGTGAGGCGCGTCGAGAGGGGCATAGAGAATCCTCGAAATGGATATGAGCCCCTCTCCCGCGTGCGGGAGAGGAAGGGGCCCGTTGCGCAGCAACGGGAAGGTGAGGGGCTCTGGCCGCATTGGCAAGACGGTCGAAGGCCAAGCATTGTGCGCTCATTTCTCGCAACCGTCATCGTGCCGTTTTCGCAGCCCGCTCGCGATCACGCGGATATTGAGGCGATCGTCCAGTATCTGTGAGCACGGACTGTTGTTCCGCCGCACCCTCACCTTCCCGCGCTGCGCGCGGGCCCGCAACCCGTTCGACCGCTTTGCGGTCGAACCCTCCGGGGCCGCGCGTCGCAGCGCGGCCGGGTTGCGCCTCTCCCGCAAGCGGGAGAGGGGCTTAGCGGCGCTATCCTCCGCCACGACTTTTGCGCTACACCTCGCGCGATGTTGAGAGGGGAGGCGATGGAACAGCGCTGGGGACTGCCGATCGTCGCCTGGCCTTCGCGGCTCCGGCCCAATTTCTGGGACGGCGTGGCGCTGCCGCTCGTCTTCGGCGCGATCGTGCTCGTCGCCTGGGCGAGCCAGCAGATGAGCGCGCCCTATCAGACGGGGCAGGAGCTGCCGATCTCGCTCGATCCGCGCCACCTCCCGGAATATGGCTTGCGCACCGTGCTGCGGATGGGCCTGGCGCTCGCCGTCTCGCTCGTCTTCAGCCTCGTCTATGCGGCGGCGGCGGCGAAGAGCCGGCGGGCGGAGAAGCTGCTCATCCCCGTGCTCGACTTCCTGCAATCCGTGCCGATCCTCAGCTTTCTTGCGATCACGGTCACGGGCTTCATCTGGCTCTTTCCCGGCAGCCTGCTCGGATATGAATGCGCGGCGATCTTCGCGATCTTCACGAGCCAAGCCTGGAACATGACCTTCAGCCTCTACCAATCCTTCATCGGCGTGCCGCAGGATCTGCGGGAAGCGGCGCGGATGTATCACCTCTCGCCCTGGCAGAGCTTCTGGCAGCTCGAAGTGCCCTTCGCGCTTCCCCAGCTCGTCTGGAACATGATGATGTCGGTCTCGGGCGGCTGGTTCTTCGTCGTGGCCTCCGAAGCGATCAGCGTCGCGGGGCGGGATGTGAAGCTGCCCGGCATCGGCTCCTATATCGCGGCGGCGACCGAGCAGCGCGATTGGCATGCGGTCGGTTGGGCCATCCTCGCCATGCTCGCCTTCATCCTCGTCTATGACCAGCTCCTGTTCCGTCCGCTTCTCGCCTGGGCGCAGCGCTTCAAGGTCGAGTCGATCGGCGGCGACGAGATCGAGCCGCCCTGGTTCCTCACCATGCTTCAGCGCGCGCGGCTCTTCGATCTCCTGCGCGCGCTCTTCGACGGCGTGCTCGTCGTGGCGAGCCGCGCATGGCGGCTCTTGCCGCGCCGCGAGGCCGTGCTGCGCCCCGCCCGGCGGCCCTCGCGCGCGGTCGATCTCGCCTGGCATGCGTTTCTGCTCGCGGGCGCGCTTGTCGTGCTGGCGAAGATCGTCCTCTACGTCCACAGCGAGGTCGGCGCGGCCGAGGTGGCGCATGTCTTCTTGCTCGGGCTTGTCACGCTCTTGCGCGTCGTCGTGCTGATCGCGCTTGCCGCGCTCATCTGGGTCCCGGTCGGCGTCTGGATCGGTCTCAGGCCGCGGCTCGCGCGGCGGGTGCAGCCGGTGGTGCAGTTCGTATCGGCGTTTCCCGCCAATCTCCTCTTTCCCATCGTCGTCTCGGCGATCGTCGACTACAAGCTCGATGTCGAGATCTGGGTCAGCCCGCTCATGATCCTCGGCACGCAATGGTACATCCTCTTCAACGTGATCGCCGGCACGCTGGCGCTTCCGACCGATTATCAATTCGTCGCCAGCAATTTGGGCGTCTCGCGCTGGCTGTGGTGGCGGCGGCTCATCCTGCCCGGCATCTTTCCCGCCTTCGTCACCGGCGCGGTGACCGCCTCGGGCGGATCGTGGAATGCGAGCATCGTCGCCGAGGTCGTCAAATGGGGCGACAAGACGCTGGTCGCCACCGGCATCGGCGCCTATATCGCCGAGGAGACGGAGAAGGGGGATTTTCCCCGCGTCGCCCTCGGCACGACGGTGCTGTGTCTCTATGTGCTGCTCATCAACCGTCTGCTCTGGCGCCGGCTCTACAACCTCGCCGAAGAGCGGCTCCGCCTCGACTGACCGGGAGAGATCATGCCCGACGACGGCCGGCTCATTTGCGCGGAGAAGATCTCGAAGACCTATCAGACCGGCGACAGCCCCGGCCGCCTCGTGCTCGACCATGTCGATTTCGCGCTGCGCGAGGGCGAGATCGTCGCGATCCTCGGCAAATCGGGCTCGGGCAAATCGACCTTTCTGCGCGTCCTCGCCGGGCTGACGCCGCCCAGCGAGGGCCAGGTCACCTATCGCGGCAATACGGTCACGGGGCCGGCGGTCGGCATCGCCATGGTGTTCCAGACCTTCGCGCTTTTCCCCTGGCTCACCGTGCTCGGCAATGTCGAGCTCGGCCTCGAGGCGCAAGGCGTGCCGCGCGCCGAGCGGCGGCAGCGTGCGTTACAGGCGATCGATCTCATCGGTCTCGACGGCTTCGAATCGGCTTATCCCAAGGAGCTCTCGGGCGGCATGCGGCAGCGCGTGGGCTTCGCGAGGGCACTCGTCGTCAATCCCGATGTGCTGCTGCTCGACGAGCCCTTCTCGGCGCTCGACGTGCTGACGGCGGAGACCTTGAGCGGCGACCTCATGGATCTCTGGATCGAGCGGCGCGTCCCCACCAAGGGCATCATCCTCGTCTCGCACAATATCGAGGAGGCCGTGAGCATCGCCGACCGCATCCTCGTCTTCGGCAGCGATCCCGGCCATATCCGCGCCGAAATCGCCGTGCCGCTGAAGCGGCCGCGCGACGTGGCGAGCCCGCTCTTCCGCCAGATCGTCGACGAGGTCTATGCGCTCCTCACCACCGTTCCCGGCCGCGAGCCCGGCAAGCGCGGGCAGCGCGTCGAGCCCATGGGGATCGGTTATCGGCTTCCCAGCGCCTCGATCCAGCAGCTTGTGGGTCTCCTGGACGCGGTCTGCGCGCCGCCTTATTCGGGCCGCGCCGACCTGCCGCATCTCGCCGAGAGCGAGCATATCGACGATGACGCGCTCTTCGTGCTCATCGAGGCGTTGCAGCTTTTGGGCTTCGCGCAGGTCGGCGGCGGCGACATCTGGGTGACGCCGATCGGCCGCGCCTTCGCCGAAGGCGAGATGCAGCACCGGAAGCAGATCTTTGCCGAGCAGCTCCGCCTCAGCATTCCGCTCGCCGCGCATATCCGCAAGGTGCTCGACGAGCGTCCCGGCCACAGCGCGCCGGAAGGGCGCTTCCTCGCCGAGCTCGAAGATCATCTGAGCGAGGAGGAGGCGGCCGAAGTGCTCGAGACCGTGATCAATTGGGGCCGCTATGCCGAGCTCTTCGCCTATGACTATGATCGCGGCGTGCTGAGTCTCGAGAATCCAAGCTGACGCGGCGTGGCGCGGTGCTGAGAGCGACGTCGTCCTGGCTCACCGTGTTGTTGGGCGCGCTCACCGCGACGACGGCGCTCGCCATCGATATGAGCCTGCCGGCGCTGCCGACGCTCGCCGAGGTCTTCGCGACGACGGCCGACCGCGTCCAGCTCACCTTGAGCCTCTTCGTCCTTGCCTATGGCATCGGGCAGCTTTTCTACGGGCCGCTCTCCGACCGCTTTGGCCGCCGTCCGCTGCTGCTGTTGGGGATCGCGCTCTATGCGCTCGCCGGCATCGCCTGCGCCTTCAGCCCGACGATCGAGAGCCTGGTCGCGGCGCGCTTCGTCCAGGGGCTCGGCGGCTGCGCCGGGCCGGTGCTCGCACGCGCCATCGTGCGCGATCACCATAAGGGCGTGCGCGCCGCGCAGATGCTCTCCTCGATGACGCTCGTCTTCGCGCTGGGGCCCATGGTAGCGCCCTTCATCGGCGGCTTCCTGTTGGCGCGGCTCGGATGGCAGGCGATCTATCTGAGCCTCGGCCTCTTCGGCGTGGCGCTCACCCTCGCCATCTGGGCGGCTTATGCGGAATCGCTGCGCATGCCCGACCGCGAAGCCGTGCGGCTTTCGCGCCTTCTCGGCAATCTCCGCGGCTTTCTCGGCCATCGCCTCTGCGTCGGCTATGCGCTCGTCAATCTCTGCGTCATGGCGGGGCTCTTCGCCTTCATCTCGGGCTCGCCCTTCGTGCTCATCGAGGTCTATGGCGTGGCGCCGGCGCGCTTCGGCCTCTATTTCGCGCTGAGCGCCGTCGGCATCATGCTGGGCGCCTTCACCAACAGCCGGCTGCTGCGGCGCCATTCGGGCGAGCGCGTGCTGCGTTTGGGTCTCGGCTGCTTTGCCGTTGCGGGCGCGGCGCTGCTGCTCATCGCCTGGAGCGGCTGGGGCGGCGCCTTCCTGCTGGTGGCACCGATGGTGCTCTATTGCTATGCGCAAGGGCTCGTCATGCCCAATGCGGTCGCCGCGGCGATGGAGCCGGTGCCGCATATGGCGGGGCTC
>Ga0209062_1002186_pt1 | contig 27703 bp, 23 predicted proteins | sample Coa_R2_2_FD_187158 | JGI IMG/M metagenome (GOLD analysis project Ga0209062, IMG submission 187158) | Surface soil microbial communities from Centralia Pennsylvania, which are recovering from an underground coalmine fire - Coalmine... | ecosystem: Environmental > Terrestrial > Soil > Unclassified... | reverse complement strand
CGACGGCATCGAGATCGATCTCACCGGCTCGGCCAATCAGGTGGAGACCGGCTTCAACGTGCCTTTCGAAGGCTCGACCAAGGTCGCGTGCTTCTGCGCCATTCGCTCGCTGCTGCTCGACACCGCGACCTCCGATGTCAAGGTGCCGTCGAACCAGGGATCCTTCCGGCCGGTCACGGTCATCGCTCCCAAAGGTTCGATCTTCAACCCCAACTTCCCCGCCGCGGCCGAAGCGCGCTTTGCGCAATGCAACCGGGTGATCGATCTCATCTACAAGGCGCTCGCGCCGGTGCTGCCCAACGACATCATCGCGGGAAGCTCGGCGAGCCTTTCTTTCTGCTCCTATTCCGGCGTGCGGCCCAATGGCGATTACTGGGTCTTCCTCGAGGTCAATGAAGGCTCCTATGGCGGGCGCCCACGGGCGGATGGTCCGGATTCGATCGACAATCTCATGGCCAATACGCGCAACAATCCGCTCGAAGATCTGGCGATGCATCTGCCGATGATCTGCGACCGCTATGAGCTGCGCGACGATGTCATGCCGGGCGCCGGGCGCCATCGCGGCGGCATTGGCGTCGTCAAAGCCCAGCGTGTTTTGACCGATGCCTTCATCACCCATGAGAACGAGCGCCACCACGACGTGCCCTGGGGGATCTTCGACGGCCATCCCGGCGCGGTCGGGCGCGTCGAGATCTACAATGCCGCGCGCCCGAATGAGGTGAAGCACATGCCGGCGAAATTCTCCGGCATTCGCGTGCGGGCAGGGGATGTCCATGCCTTTTACGGCCCGTGCGGCGGCGGCTTCGGCGATCCGCTGGAGCGGCCGGCGGCAAAGGTGCTCGACGACGTGCTCGACGGCTTCTGCACGGTGGAGCATGCCCGGCTCGCCTATGGCGTGGTCGTCGATGCCGGCGCCGAGACGGTCGACGAGGCCGCGACCAGGGCGCTGCGCGAGCGCCTGCGCAACGCGCCGCGGACGCCGACGCCCGCGGCCGCTCGAACGGCTCCACCGCCTGCACCCGGCGCCGGACCGGGACGATTCCGCTTCGAGATCGTCCGGCCTCCCGCTTCCGGCCGCGCCATCGAGATGGTGGATGCGGTGAACAGACTGGTGCGGGGAGAAGCACGGGAAGAGAAGACGCCCGCGGCACGGCGGGGTTCCTCTACGCCCCGAGCGGCGATATCCGCGGCGCGGGCCAATTCCGTCGCCCCGAGACCCGTCAATGGCGGCGCCCCGTCGATGGGCGAGGCGCTCTACCGGCTGCGCCAGACCTATGGCGACACTTGGAGCTTTGAAATCCTGCATCACAATGCCTATGGCAACAGCGTCGAGGTCGTGGGCCAGCTTCGTGCCAACGGGTCCATGGTTCGCGCTTCGGCCGTCGCCGGCGGCGGCAATGGCCGCTCGCTCGGCGAATTGCTCGAACATGCCGCCGGTGAAAGCCTGCGCAAATGCGCCGACGCGCTGCTGCGCGGCGCGTCCTAGGGAGCTTCGAGGCCTTTCGTGGAAGACCGATCCGCCGCGTTTCTGGAGGTGATGATCGCCGTCGCGGTCATCGGTATCCTGGCGTTCCTCGTCGGATTGCTGGCGCGCTCGGCGCGGCGCCCGCAAACAGCGGGCGTCGGACAGAACGAGCCGTCGGCGCCGCAATGGTACGAGGTCGCGCCGGCTCTGGTGCTCGTGGCGGCGATCGCGGCACTTGCGATCTGGCTGAGCGCGGATGGCGGGCATTGGGCGTGGGGTGAAGCGCTGGGCGATTGGCGCTCCGACACCCGCACCGTGGCCTTCGCCGCGGTGATGGTCGCGGCCGGCGTCATCGGCCTGATCGCAGCTTTCGCCTATACCGTGGCGCAGCCTTCGCTTCACCGCGGGAAGGCGCCGGCGGAAACGCGCAGCTCCGCGGGACAAGCGGCCATCGTCGAGACCGCAGCGCCCTCGCCTTCGCCGCTGCGAATCCTGGGATTGCTGGCACTCGCGCTGGCACTCCTGCTCTTGTGCTGGATCGCGCTCTCTTCCGGCGAGAGATATGCGCTGATCGTCCAGCTCGTCTATCCCGCCAGCCTCGGGCTGGCGCTCGTGCTGCTCTTCGACAAGGCGACGCGCGTCTGGGGCGTCAAGCGGCGCGCGGAAATCTTCCGTGAATGGCTCCTTTGCGACCTGCTGGTCTTCCTCCTCTGCCTCGGTTTCCTCAATCTGCGAGGCTTGGCCAAGCCGGAGGGTTACGCCGGCACCTTTTGGGATGTGCTCAATATCGCGCTGTTCTTCCTGTCGCTCTGGGTGGTCGACCGCACCGCGTCGCGGGTCCGCTTTCTCGTGGGGTATGGATATCTGGTCATCCTTCCCCTGCTTCTGCTGATCTGGGGCGCTGTCCAGGGCACTTCCGCGCCGGCGTCATGGTGGGCCTCGATTTGGCCGGTCTTCATCCTGTCGGTCGTCTTTTTCGTTCTCGAGGTGGTCGCGCTGGTCTCGGCCACGTCGGAACGCCAGATCCTGCCGGCGCTCAAGGACGCGCTCTTCGTCCTGCTCTATGCAGTCCTGCTCATCCTCGCCGTCAATGCCGGCGCACATGCATGAACACCCCCTTGCCCGCGGCCGCAGGACGCGGTTAGGCTGTTGCGAGCGACGCTGGGGGCGGCACTAAACGAAAAGGCTGAAGCGACATGTCGGGATGGCGGCTATTTTGGGCGCTGGTGGGCTACGTCGCCTATATCGTCGTTCTGATTTTCCTCTATTTCTATAAGCCGTTCGAGGATTTGTTCAACCTCGTCCTCACCGGCATCGGCTACAACAATGCGATTTTCTGGGCGATGCTGATCATCGGCATCATCGGCTTTTGCGCCTATCACTGGCGCGCCTACCGGATCTATATCGTGCAGCGGCGCAGCCTCGATGGCATGGTGCTCGCGTCCTTGCGCGGCTCGACCTTCGTCGCGATTCTCTTCTGCGCCGGCGCCGCGCTGCAATCGGTGCAGATCCTGTGCGTCTATCTTCTCCAGAACGGCTACACGCTCGGCTATGAGTTCAGCTCGCGGCTTGCCGCGATCATCGCCTTGGTGATCCTGACGGTGATCTTCTGCCTCATCTATTGGCTGCTCAAGATGGTACGGGCGGCGACGGCGGCCTAGCGCGAGCGGCGATAGAGAATCGTATAGATGACGATGAACAAGCCGATCATCAGCAGCGAGAAGATCGTCGAGGCGGTGCCGAGGGCGAACAAAGTCGGCTGCACCCGCTGAGTGAGCGAGGCGTTGATGTCGAGGGGCAGGGTATTCTGTGCGCCGGCGAGCAAGGTCGTGCGCGCGAACTCGTCATAGGACAAGGTGAAACCGAAAAGCCCCGCCGCCACGATGCCGGGCGTGATCAGCGGCAGCGTCACCTCCTTGAAGACCGTCCATTCATCGGCGCCCATATCGCGCGCCGCTTCCTCGAGCCGCCCGTCGAAGCGGTTGAAGACGGCCATCATGACGAGGAAGCCGAAGGGCAGGGTCCAGATGACATGGACGCCGAGCGCCGAATACCACCAGGCCGGCGGCAACCCGATCTGGCGCAGCAGCGATGCCAAGCCGAGGCTCAGGAGAATACCCGGCACCATCAATCCCGCCATGACCGAATAGAACAGCACGGTCGATCCGCGAAACCGCTTGCGGAAGGCCATGGCCAGCATGGTCGAGAAGACGGCGGTGATGATCATCACCACGATCGCCAGGATGAGCGAGCGGCCGAGCGAACCCTTGAGGTCGCCCACCGCCGAGGGTCCCATCAGCCTCTCCCACCAATAGAAGCTGAGGCCGCGCATCGGAAAGCTGGTGCCGCCGCGCCGTCCCTGGAAGGAGAGCACGAACATGGCGAACATCGGCCCATAGACGAACAGCAGAAAGACGACGTAATAGACGCTGAAGCCCGCCTTGACGCGCGCCTTCCGCCGACGCTCCGGGGTCGAGCGCGCCACCCTCAGATCTCCTTCCGGATATCGACCAGCCGCAGGATGATGAAGACGCCGATCATCATCGTCACCATCAGCATGATCGCATTGACCGCGGCAAACGGGTAATTCGCGATGCCGTAATAGTTCAAGATGACCGTACCCGTCGTCGAGGCCTTGCCGCCATAGACAACGACCGCGGTCGCGAACTCGCCCATCACCATGACGAAGATGAAAATCATGCCGATGGCGACGCCGGGGAGCGAGAGCGGTGCGATGATCTCGCGGAAGATCTGGAACGGCGTCGCACCCATGTCGCGCGCCGCTTCAAGGAGCGTCCGGTCGATCTTGGCCAAGGAGAAGAAGATCGGGCCGACCGCCAGGACGACGTAAAGCTGAACCAGCGCCATGGTGTAGCTGAATTCGGAATAGAGGAAGAAGCTCACGGGCTCGGAGACGATGCCGGTCGAAACCAGGAACTCGTTGAGCAATCCGCGCCGACCCAGCATGGGCAGCCAGGCGACGGCGCGGATCAGATAGCTCGTCCAAAACGGCACCATGGCGAGCAGGAAGAGCGTGAGCTGCCATTTGAAATTCTCGACCTGCATCGAGAGGAAATAGGCGAGCGGATAGGCGAGGACCAGACAGATCGCCATCACGGTGATCGTGAAGCGGAAGGTGCTCCACAGCGTCCGAATGAAGACGGAAGGCGTCAGGAAATCCGCGTGGTTCGGATCGAAGAAGCCCTCCGATGCGAAGAAGGCGCGGTAATTCTCGAGCGTGAAGGCCGGCGCCATGCCGTGCCCGGTGGATTTCCAGAAGCTGAAAATGAAGATGCTGACCAGCGGCAGGAAGAGAAAGACGACGAGCCACAGCGTCGCCGGCGCGATCAGCAAGGGGATGGGAAAGCCGGTCTCGCGGCTGAATTTACGCTCGGCCTCGACGAGCGGCAGCGACGCCCGCTCGCCGCCGATCAACCCCGGAGGCGCGACGGCGGCACGCCTCGGCGGCGAGGAGCCCTCGATCGTCGTCACGCGTCAACCATGCCCGGCCGCATCGCGAGGCGCCTCCACCCCGCGATGCGGTCCGACAAACGCTAGGCGGTAAGGAACTCTGTCCACCGCTTGACCAGATAGTCGTTCTCGTCCATCAGCGAATTCCACACGGCGATCCGGGAATACCGCGTCCAATAGGAGCCGCCTTCGCGAGTCTCGCCCTTCTTGATGATGACGGTGCCGAAGGGGTCGGTCAGATCCTTGGCCGCGGGCTTGCCCATGTACCAGTAATCCCAATCCTCGGCCGGGAGATTGGCCTTAACATTGTCGGGAATCGAGTGGTAATAGCCCTGACGCGCGACGAAGGCGCCCGCCCAGCCGGCAAGCCACCAGTTGATGTATTCATAGGCCTGGTCGAGCTGCTTGCCCTTGACCTTGGCGGAGATCGCGTGACCGCCGTGCCAGCCCCGCATGCCTTCCTTGGGGAAGGCGTAGACGCAAGGCACGCCTTCTGCGCGGATCGCCGTGACCGCGGGCGACCACATGCTCTCGAGCGCGACCTCGCCATTCACCATGAGATTGACCGACTGGCCGAAATTCTCCCAGAAGGCGCGGAAGTGTCCTTCTTTCTTTCTCTGGATCAAATAGGTGACGAGGAAGTCGATCTCCTCCTTCGTCATGTTGCCCTTGTCGCCGAACTTCTTCAGGCCAAGGGCTTCGACCGCCAAGGCGGCGTCCATCGTGCCGATCTGCGGCACGTTGAGCAGCGCGACCTTGCCCTTGAAATCCTTGCTGAGGAGCTCGCCCCAGCTCTCGATCGCGCGGCCCGTCGCCTTCGGGTTGTAGCCGATCGAATCGGCATTGTGGAATGTGGGCGTCATGATGATGTAGCGGGACGGGCCTTTCACCTTGTTGCCGTTCTCATCGCACCACATCAGTTTGAAGGGGGCGTCGCCCTGGCCTTCGCTGGCTTCCGGCGTCAACTTGCCCGTCTTGGTGAGATTGGTGACTTTCTCCCAGTCCTTGAGCTTCTTGGTGTCGATGGGCTGCCACACCTTGGCCGGACCCATGACGCGGAGATCGTTGAAATAGCCTTCGCCGATCTCGTATTGATCGTTCTGATTCAGCATCTTGCTGAACATGTCGCCATAGCCGAGCGCTTGGCCGACGACGGGGAAGCCCAGATCCTTCGTCGCCTTGTCCTGGATCTCGTTGATGATGCTGACGCCGAGGCCGATGGTCCGCAAACCGGCATCCGCCGCGAATGATCGGCGCGGCAAGCCGCTTGCCAGAACGCCGGTCGCGACACCGGCGGCCGTCGCCTTCATGAAGCTCCGGCGCGACACCCTGTTTTGCCGAACACGCCCTACGCCCTGATACGCCATGTCCGCCTCCTCCGGTTGAGCAGTCTGATTGCCGCTGCCTGTTTTGGTGCTCCCTCTGGCGGCGATGTAAAATTGTTGTAGGCCGCCTTTATTTGCGAATGATACATCAGAACTTAAACGCGCCAACAACAAATGGGAGGGCCAAGTGAGCGTGTTGATCCGGAATGGTCGCATCGTGACCGCGGTCGACGACTACCGTGCCGATATCTTCGTCAACGGCTCGCAGGTGGCGCTGATCGGAAAAGACCTGGTCATCAACGCCGACAAGACGATCGATGCCAAGGGCAAGCTGGTGATCCCCGGCGGCATCGATCCGCATACGCATCTGGAGCTGCCTTTCGGCGGCACGACGACCTCCGATACCTTTGAGACGGGGACCCGCGCCGCGGCTTATGGCGGCACGACCTGCATCATCGATTTCGCCGTGCAGACGCGGGGCACCTCGACCTTGAAGGCGCTCGACACGTGGCATGCGAAGGCCGAGGGCAAGACCGCGATCGACTATGCCTTCCACATGATCGTGACCGACCTGCCGCAGGAGCGCACGAGCGAGATGCGCGGCCTCGCCGATCGCGGCGTCACCAGCTACAAGCTGTTCATGGCCTATCCCGGCGCGCTCTTGTCGGATGACGGCACGATCTTCCGCGCGATGCGCAGAGCCGGCGAGGACGGCACGCTCGTCTGCATGCATGCCGAGAACGGCATTGTCATCGACGAGCTCGTCAAGATCGCTTTGGCTGAGCGCAAGGTCGAGCCGAAATACCACGCGCTTACCCGGCCGACGCGGCTCGAGGCCGAAGGCGTCCATCGCGCGCTCGCGATCGCCGAAGTCGCGCAGGCGCCGGTCTATATCGTGCATCTGAGCTGCTATGACGCGCTCCAGGAGCTCCGTCTCGCTCAGGCGCGCGGCGTCATGGCGCATGCGGAGACCTGTCCCCAATACCTGCTTCTCGACGTCGCGCGTTACGACGAGCCCGGCTTCGACGGCGCCAAATATGTGCTGACGCCGCCGCTGCGCGAGCGGTGGAATCATGACGAGCTCTGGGGCGGATTGAGGGCGCATGCCCTCGACGTGATCTCGACCGATCATTGCCCCTTCTGTCTCAAGGAGCAGAAGGAGCTGGGGCGCAACGATTTCAGCAAGATTCCCAATGGCGGTCCGGGCATCGAGAGCCGCATGAGCCTGATCTATCATTACGGCGTGAGCTCAGGGCAGATCTCGCTCAACCGCTTTGTCGAGTTGACTTCGACCGCGCCCGCCAAGATCTTCGGCCTCTTTCCAAAGAAGGGCACCATCGCCGTCGGCAGCGATGCCGACATCGTGATCTTCGATCCCGCGCGCGAGGAGATCATCAGCGCGTTCAACGGCCGCACCCATCATATGAACATCGATTACAGCGCCTATGAAGGGTTCAAGGTGAAGGGCTACACCGAAACCGTGCTGTCGCGCGGCAAGGTAATCGTCGAGAACGGCAATTATGTCGGCCGGCCCGGCGACGGCGCTTTCGTCAAGCGCGGTCCTTACGGTGGTCAGCACGCCAACACGCATGCACATGCGGCGCGCGATGCTTTGGCGCCGAGAGCCGGGCTGGGCTCGCCGGGCCGTCGCCGCTCCTGAATCGGCCATCAAAAAGCTGGCCGCTCGGCCCGATGGCCCGCTCGCGCCTCGTAGGCGGCGCCCACGCGGAATAAAAGCCCTTCGCGGAACGGGCGGGCGACGAGCTGCATTCCCTGCGGCAAGCCGTTGCGCGTCCGCCCGATCGGCACGACCAGACCGGGCAAGCCGAGATAGTTCAAGGGGCGCGTCGCGCCGGCGATCTCGCCGATCACTTTGGGCATCGCCGCGGAGCCGCCGATATCCGTCTCGGCTGCGCTTGGTACCGGGCGTTTCAAGACCGGGAGAAGCAGGACGTCGCAGCGCGCGAATGTCTCTTGCAGGATCTGTTCGAGGAAATGCGCGCGCGCCTGCAACGCTTGCAGATAGAGGCTCGCCGGCACGCCGAGACCGACGAGAAGCCGCGCACGAACCTGGTCGGAATAATCGCCTGGACGCTCGCGCAGCCACGGCAGATGCAAGGCCGCCGCCTCCGCCGCGAGGACGGCTCCCGACAAATCCGCGAGTGCGCCGTGATCGGCAATCGTCGCATCGACGACCGCCGCACCGCCCGACTCGAGCACGCGGCGGGCCTCGCTCAGCAGCGTGCCCACCTCGTCATCGATGTCGTCGTAATAATACCGGCTGGGGATGCCAACGCTGATGCCAGCAAGCGCTCCCGGTTGCGACATCTCCTCGAGGCCACGCTCGTAATCGGGAACGGCGCGCCGGCTCGCCTTCGGATCGTTCGCATCGGCGCCGGCGATCACCGACAGCAAGCGCGCGCAGTCGCGCACCGATCGCGCCAGCACGCCGACGCAGTCGAGCGAGGGTGCAAGCGGCATCGCGCCATAAAGGCTCACGCGGGTTTGCGTCGGCTTTATGCCGACGACGCCGCACATCGCCGCGGGCAAGCGCACCGACCCGCCGGTATCGGAGCCGAGCGCGCCGAAGGCCATGCCCGCCGCCACCGCCGCGCCCGATCCCGAGGATGAGCCGCCGGAGATATGCTCGGGATTCCAGGGATTGCCACATCTTCCGAAATGGGAGTTGTGGCCGGTCGGCCCCATGGCGAATTCCGCCATATTGAGCCGTCCCAGCTCGATGGCGCCGGCGGCGTCGAGGCGATCGAGCACGGTCGCCGTGTGGTCGGGGACGAAATCGGCACGTATTTTCGAGCCGCAAGTGCAGATCTCTCCGGCGCGATAGAACATGTCCTTGTGCGCGAGCGGCACGCCATGGAGCGGACCGAGGCGGCGGCCAGCCTTCACCGCCTCGTCCGCCGCGCGGGCCGCGGCGCGCGCCGATGCGGCAGCGGTGCGGATGAAGCAATTGAGTTTCGGCTGCAAGCGCTCGATCCGATCGAGACAGGCTTCGACGAGGGTTTCCGCGCGGAGCCGGTTCTCGGCGATCGCCGCGGCCGCTTCGCACAAGGTGAGGATCGTGGGATCGCTCACGCCTTGTCCTCGCGCGCCGCGTCGCTCTCGAGCAGTCCGTAAAATCGCTCGCTCGGCAGATCGAAGGGTATCGCGGCGAGAAGCGATGCCGCAGCGGCGCGGATGCGCGCGACGGAACGCCTTATGATATCCGCCTCCGCCGCAGAGACCGTAACGCCGCTGCCCGACAGGAGCGCGCCGATCCCCGCTCGCTCGCTCTCATCATGGCCTGGTGCATGCATGACGCGGCCTCCCACGGGAAGAACTGTACACGAAGTCCGTTCAGTTCCACACTGGTCGGCATCGGTCTTTGCCCGAGGGAGCGGCAGATATGAGCGAGCGGGAGGGAATGACTCTGCGTGCACGCCTTGCCGAGCCGAGGCTCGTCGTGGCACCCGGCGTCTTCGATATGATCTCGGCGCGCATCGCCGATCGCATGAATTTCGAGGCGCTCTACATGTCCGGCTACGGCACGGTTGCGTCGCATCTGGGGTTGCCCGATGCCGGGATCGCGACCTACACGGATATGGTCGGGCGCGTCGCCTGCATCGCGCAGGGAACCAGGACGCCGCTCATCGCCGACGGCGATACCGGTTATGGCGGGCTGCTCAATGTTCAATATACGGTGCGCGGCTATGAGGCGGCGGGCGCCGTCGCGATCCAGCTCGAGGATCAGGAGTTTCCCAAAAAATGCGGACACATGCTCGGCCGCCGCGTGGTGCCGGTCGAAGACATGGTCGACAAGATCCGTGTCGCCGTCGAGAGCCGCGAAAGCCGTGACTTCCTCATCATCGCCCGCACCGATGCGCGCACCACGCTCGGGCTCGACGAGGCGCTGCGCCGCGCCGATGCCTATGCCAAGGCCGGCGCCGACATTCTCTTCATCGAGAGCCCGGAAAGCGTCGAGGAGATGCGCCGGATCGGACGGAACTGCGACCTCCCGCTGATCGCCAATCTGGTCGAGGGCGGCCGCACCCCGCTCGCCGATCGAAAGACGCTCGAGGAGATCGGCTATTCCATCGCCATCTTCCCGGCGCTCGGCTTTCTCGCCGCCGGAGAGGCTTTGCGCAAGGTCTATCAGCATCTGCACGACACGGGATCGAGCCTCGGCGTCGAGGCCGCACTCTACCGCTTTGCCGATTTCAGCGAGCTCATGGGATTCGGCGCCGTGACCGAATTCGACAAGACCTATCGGCGATAAGGGCGAGTAGGGGCGATCATGAGCGGCAAGATCTTTGTCGGCATCGGCGGCTGGACCTTCGAGCCCTGGCGCGGCGTGTTCTATCCCGAGGGGCTTGCGCAAAAACGCGAATTGGAATTCGCGAGCCGGCGCCTCACCTCGATCGAGATCAACGGGACTTATTACTCCACTTTCAAGCCGGCGATCTGGGCGAAGTGGCGCGAGGAGACGCCGGCGGGATTCGTCTTCTCGGTGAAGGCGTCGCGCTACTGCACCAATCGCAAGAAGCTGTCGGAGTCCGGCCCGTCGATCGAGCGGTTCATCCGTCAGGGTCTGAGCGAGCTGCGCGACCGTTTGGGGCCGATCAATTGGCAATTCATGGCCACCAAGAAATTCGATGCCGAGGATTTCGAGGCCTTTCTGAAGCTGCTGCCGCGCGAGATCGACGGCTTGCCACTGCGCCACGCGCTGGAAGTGCGTCATGAGAGCTTCAAGGACCGCCGCTTCTACGACCTCGCGCGCCGCTACAACGCGGCCATCGTCTTTGCCGATGATGATGATTTCCCGGCCATCGACGAGGCGACGGCGGATTTCACCTATGCGCGGCTGATGCGCAGCAAGGAAGAGGTCGAGGCCGGCTATGCCGCCGCCGATCTCGACCGATGGTCCGTACGCGCTCGCGCCTGGGCAAAACGCGGCGACGCTTTCGTCTATTTCATCTCCGGGGCCAAGATCCGAAATCCGGCGGCGGCGCAGGCGCTGATCGAACGCCTCCCGTGATCCCGTCAGCGCGAGTCTCTGGCCTTGGACTGCGCGTGACCCAGCAGGAAGCTGTAATCCGCCGCGATGGGCCCGTTGCTGCCCGAACGCGCCGTGGCGCCATCGGCATGGCAGCCGAGGCAGCTCACATTGTTCACTTGATGAAAGGTTTCGATCACGGGATTCATCAAGGTCTGCGTGCTTGGCATGCCGATCGAGAGTGGAATGCCGTGCCCCGCGACCGGCTCGGGATCGGGCCTGGGTACCGGGAAGCCTAGCGCGAATTGCGGCCATTGCACGCCGAGAAGCTCGTAGAACTGCCAGGGCGAGTTGGGATCGGCGTCGCGAATGAGCGCGCGCATATGCTCGTTGACGGCCCTGACCGACGGCGCCACCGGAAAGACCTGCTCGACTTGAGTTGCCTGCGGCGGGTCCGTCATCGCGTTGACGGCGCAGCGGGCGCAGTCGGGATCATGGAAGAGATAGGTTCGCCCTGGCGCGCCCGCGTCTGCTTCTGGCGCGCTGTCGATCTGGACGAAGGTGGCCCAGAGGCCTTGCGTGAAATTCTCGATCCGCTGATTGAGATGCATGCCGACCAGTCCCACCACCGCCGTCGAGCCGTCCTCGAGGCGAGCGGTCGCCGTATGAAAGCGGATCGGGCGCTGCGCCAATTCGGCCGGCGTCAAGATCTTCCAGGCCGCCTTGAGCTCGATCGTGCCGATGGCGCCGTATCTCGCGGTCGGTCCCGCCGGCAGCACGATGCCTTTGCTCGCGGCGAAGGCGAGCTGCGCGTCGGCGTCGTAGAGTTTGTTCTCGACGATGTAGTTGAACTCGTCGCGGTCGATCAGCATCTCGTAATAGACCGGCTTGCCCGCCCGATCGATCAGGCTGCCGCCGCCGGCCTGGTGGGTCGTTTTGAGAGGACGCGGCGCGCCGGTGGAGAGGTCGGGGCTCCCCCAGGGCGCGGGCGGTCTTGCCTGGGGTCGAAAGACCTCGTCATGCCGCTTGTAGGTCTCCCATACCGTCGGACCGGGGCGACCGAACGCGGCCTCGCGGTCGGGCTCGCCGGGCGATCCCGCGAGCACCGGCCAATTGAGATAGACGAAGCTCTGCCAGGCGAGGCAGCCGAAAGAGGCATCGCTCGCCGGCCCGACCATTCGTGAATCGATCGTCGGCGTAAGCGTCGGCGGCGCCTGATTGATGTGGATGCCGCAGAGCACTCCGCCCGGCGCCTGCTCGGCCGTGGCAGGGGTGGTGCGAAGAATGCCGACACAGATGAGCGCCGCGGCGAGCGCCGGCCGCTGCTGAGAAGGATCAATCATGGCGCGCCAAGATTACGCGAATCGGGCCAATTGACCAGATCGGCATCATGGCGGATCGAGCCAAGTCCAGACTCGCACTGGTGCGCTTCTGCCTCGCAGGCTTTGTTCGCCCTGGTCGCCCAGCCCGGTGAGAAGTTCCGTCGCATCGAGCGATGGCGTCGTGCGGATCGCATTGACGATCGCTTCGGCGATGATGAGCGGCGTGCCGAGGCTGCGCGTGAGCTTTTGCAGCCGGCTCGCGGTGTTGACGGTATCGCCGATCACCGTGAAGGAGAGGCTGTGCTCGGTGCCGACATCGCCGATGACGGCCGGGCCGTAATTGACGCCGATGCCGAGGGCGAGCGGCGCTTCGCCCTGCCGTTGCCGCTCGCCATTCCACGCCGCGAGTGCCGCGACCATCCGTTTGGCGCAACGCAACGCATTGGCCGGGTCCTCCTCGCTCGGCGCGGGCACGCCGAAGACGGCGAAGATCTCGTCGCCGATATATTTCTCGACCGATCCGCCGCAGGCAAAGATCTCGGCCGTCATCCGCTCGTGGAATTGGCGCAAGAGCGCCACCACCGCTTCGGGCGCCATGCCCTCGGCCATGCCGGTGAATCCGACGATATCGGCGAAGAGGACGGCGACGCTCTGCCGCCTGACCGCGCCCAAGGGCTCGTCGCGCTCGGCGAGGAGTGCCGCGAAATGCGGCGAGAAATAACGCGCGAGGTTGGTGCGCGCACGCTCGGCCACGGCGCGGCGGCGGTCCAATTCGCGCACCCGCGCGATCTCGTCGAGCGTCTTGCGCATCGTCGTCTCGAGATCATTGAGATCGACCGGCTTGGTGACGAAATCGAAGGCGCCGCGATTCATCGCCGTGCGGATATTGGCCATGTCGCCATAGGCCGAGACGATGATGGCGCGCACCGCGATCTGCCGCCGGCGCAACTCCGCCAACAGCGTGAGCCCATCCATCACCGGCATGTTGATGTCGAGCAGCATCAGCTCGATATCGGGCTCGACGGCCAAGGCCGAGAGTGCCTCTTCGCCATGGCGGGCAAAGCGGAATTCGAACTCCCGCTCGCGGATCTGCTTCCGGAAGCGCTGCCGGATCAGCAACTCGAAGTCTGCCTCGTCATCGACGGCAAGGATCTTGGTGGCGGTCACGGCAATACCAACCCCTCTCCGCCCGCTTGCGGGGGGAGAGGAAGGGGCCCGCTGCGAAGCAGCGGGAAGGTGAGGTGGGTCGTCGAAGCGATGGGCAGTGTCGCCGAAAGGCACCTCACCCTCCCATCGCGTACGCGATGGGCCCCTCCCTCTCCCCGCTTCGCGCGGAGAGGGGCAATGTTGGCCCTGCCGATTCTGCCAAACATCCCGCTACCCCATCCCCGCATGGAGCTGTTGGAGCTGGGACTTCAGGAAGTCGAAATCGACGGGCTTGGTGATGAAGTCGCGGGCGCCCCATTCGGCGGCGCGGCGGCGGCGGTCGTCATCGCCGTAAGCGGTGACCATCATCACCGACAGATGCGGGTGGCGCTTCTTGACCTGGCGCAAGAGTTCGAGCCCGTCCATGCCGGGCATGTTGATGTCCGACAGGATCACGATGAGCTCAGGCTTGATGTCGCCCGCGAGTGCTTCGAGCGCCTCCTCGCCGGAGGCTGCGAAATGCAGCACATAGGTGCCCTGCCGCGCCTCGCGGCGAAAACGCTGGCGGAAGAGATCAACCATATCGGGCTCGTCATCGACGACGAGAATGCTGACGCTCATGCCATCGCCTTTGCTTCAACCGCCGGGCCGCGGCGCGGCAAGCGGATGGTGAATTCCGTGAAGGCGCCTTCCTCGCTCTCGACCGTGATCGTGCCGCCATGGCGTTGCGTCACGATGTCGTAGCTGATCGAGAGGCCGAGGCCGGTTCCCTCGCCGGTGGGCTTGGTGGTGAAGAAGGGCTGGAACAGCTTGTCCCGGATACCCGCCGCAATGCCGATGCCGTTGTCGCGCACGCTGATCTCGACGGCATCGCCCGCCTCGCGCGTCGCCACGCGCAGCACGGGGCGGAAAGCGCCATCGCCGCCTCGCCGCGCGCGCCGCGTGGCGGCGTAGAAACCATTGCCGAAGAGATTGAGGAAGACGCGGGTGATGTCCTGCGGCACCAGCTCGATCGGCCTCATCGCCGGGTCGAGCGCGCGCTCCAGCGTGATGTTGAACTCCTTGTCCTGGGCGCGCGCGCCGTGAAAGGCGAGGTTCAGCGATTCCTCGACGAGCGCGTTCAAATCGACCACCTGCCGGTCGCCGCTGCCGCCGCGCGAATGCGCAAGCATGCTCTTGACGATGCCGTCGGCGCGCTTTCCATGCTCGGCGATCTTGGCGAGATTGCCCGAGAGCATGCCCATGACCTCGTCGAGCTCGGCACGCTTATCCTCGTCCAGCGCCTCGATGGCCGGCCCTGCCACATCTTTCAGCTCACCCAGCAGCTCGTTCGAGAGATTGGCGAAGTTGTTGACGAAGTTGAGCGGGTTCTTGATCTCATGGGCGATGCCGGCGGTCAATTGGCCGAGCGAGGCCATCTTCTCCGCCTGGATCAGATTGGCCTGCGCCGCCTTCAACTCGCGCAACGCCGCCTCGGCCGCGTCGCGCGCCTCGCGCGTCTCGGTGATGAGACGCGCATTCTCGACGGCGATCACCGCCTGATCGGCGAAGGTCTTCACCAGCTCGATTTGTCGCTCGGTGAATGGCTCGACGCGCTGGCGGGCGAGGCTGAGCGTGCCGATGACGACGCCTTCGCGCAGCATCGGCACGCCCAAAAGCGTGCGCGCCTTGCTGACACTCGCCGCCTCTGGAAAGTGGTAATCGGGATCGGCGGTGATGTCGGCGATGTGCACGACCTTGCCCTCAATCGCGACCCGCCCCGCCACCGTCTCGCGGCCAGGTCTGATGGTACGCTCGCGCAAAACCTTCGAAAAATCCGAGGATACGTCGACCGTGGCGACGTAGCGCAAGACCTCGCCGTCGCGCAGTGCCATTGCGGCGTCGTCGGCGACGCAAAGCCGCGCCGCCGTATCGATCAGCGTATCCAGCACCGGCTGGAGATCGAAGGCCGAGCGGCTGATGACCTTCAGCACGTCACTCGTCGCCGTCTGATATCGGAGCGCTTCCTGGAGATCGTCGGTGCGCGCGCGCAATTCATTCATCAGCCGCGCATTCTCGATGGCGATCACCGCCTGGTCGGCGAAGCCTTTCACCAGCTCCAGCTCGTCGGGGTGGAATGGCCGGACCTCGCCGCGATAGACGGTCAGCACGCCGATCGCCTGGCCTTCGCGTGAGAGCGGCGTGAAGACCACGGTCCTGACCCCTAGCTGCCGCGCCAGCATTCCTGGTCCGGCATCGGCGCCGTACTGCACCTCCATGAGGTCCTCGAGGTGGATCTGTCGGTTCTCGATCACGCAACGGCAAGTATAGGTCGGCGCGTCGAGCGAGAGCTCGCGCAGCTGGCTGCGCTGTGCCGCCGCCATCGGACCGGCCGCGGCGATCGAGCGGAGCACGGTTCCATCGAGCCGCCGGATGAGGACGCTGCGCGCGTCGAACATGCGCGCCGCCGTCTCAGCGATGGTGTCAAGCGCGCGTTCGGGATCGCCGGGGGTGGAGGCGATGACGCGCAGGATCTCGGCCGTCGCCGTCTGCCGCTCAAGGCTCGTACGCAGCTCGCCGAGGAGCCGCGCATTCTCCATGGCGATGACCGCCTGCGCGGCGAAGCTTTCAAGGAGCGTGATCTCCTTGTCGGAGAAGGGCCGCTTGTCGCGACGAGCGCAGACGATCACGCCGAGGAACGCGTCATCGCGACGCAACGGAACAAAGAGCCCTGTCCGAAGCCCTGCGACTGCCACCGCGCTCCGCGTGATCGGATGGTCGATCTCGGCCATATCGGCGATCTGGACGAGGCGTTCGCCCCGTAGCAGCGCTTGGTGCATCGGCGGCGCATCGGCGCGGCGAAAGCCCTGACGCAAGCGATTGGCGAATGCCTCGGGCAAATTGTGCACTGCGCGCGCGCGGAACCACTCGCCATCATAAATGTGCAAGCTGCCGTAGTCGACGCCGCAGAGGCTGTGCGCTTGCTGCAAAATGGCGTCGAAGACGGGCTGAAGGTTGCCCTGCGAGCTGTTGATGACGCCCAGCACCTCGGCAGTCGCGGTCTGCCGTTCGAGCGACTCGCGCAGCTCGGCGAGGAGCCGTGCGTTTTCCATCGCGATGACGGCCTGCGCCGCGAAGTTCTCGAGCAGTGCAATCTCCTTGTCGGTGTAGAGCCGGATCTCCCGCCGGTTGCACGAGATCATGCCGAGAAACGCGCCGTCCTTGCGGAGCGGCAGCAGGAGATTTGCGTGTACGCCGCCACGCTCGGCCACCGCGCGAGCCGCGGGATCGGGGTCTTCGGCCAAGTCGGCACGGTGGACCAGCCTGGCGCCGGCGATCAAGGCAGCGGGGCCCGAGTTCGGGTGGACGGGGAAACCCTCGCGCATCCCCCGCGCCACCTCTTCCGGATAGCCGCGGGTCGCGGTGGCGCGGAGCCGCTTGCCGTCGTAGAGAAACAAGGAACCCATCGCCGCGTCGCAGAGCGAGTGCGCCTTGTCCAGGATCGCCGAGAACACCGGCGCTAGATCGCCGGGCGAGGAATTGATGATGCCGAGGACCTCAGCAGTCGCCGTCTGATGCGCAAGCGCCTCGCGCGTCTCGGTAATGAGCCGCGCATTCTCGATCGCGATCACAGCCTGATCGGCAAAGCTTTGCAGCAGTGTGACCTGCTTCTCGGAGAATTCCTGCACTTCCTGGCGCGCTGCCACGATGATGCCAAGCAGCGCCGCATCCTTGCGCAACGGCACGAACAGCGCCGTACGGATGCCGCTCAGCTCGAAAGCGGCCCGGCCCACCGGATGGTCCAATTCGGCCATGTCGCGGATCTGGACGAAGGACTCCCCCGCGAGAACCCCTTGAACCGCGGGGCTCTCGGCATGGCGGAAACCACGGCGCAGCATGTCGGCGAAGGCGTCGGAGAGGCCATGAGTGGCGACAGCGCGGAACATCTCGCCGTCAGCGAGATTCAAGCTGCCGAACGCGGCCCCGCAAAGCCTGTGTGCCTTCTCGAGAATAGCGTCGAAGACCGGCTGAAGGTTGCCCTGCGACGTATTGATGATCTGCAAGATCTCGGCCGCCGCGGCTTGCTCGGCTAAGGCCTCGTCGCGCTCGACGGTGCGTATGCGAAGCTGGGCCGTGAGCTCGCCGAGCTGTCGCGTAAGCTGCGCGGCCGTCTGCCGCGGCTTCTCTGCCGCCTTCGCCGTCCGCCTCCCTTTCGCGCGCATGTCCCCGCCCGCTCGGCTTTCCGAGACTTATCGGGAGCACTCCCATGGTCCCCGACCATGCGCCGTAACTATAGCGGCCGGCTGTCGCCGATCGCAATGTCGCGCGTCGTTTCCGCGGCGGTCTCACAACAAGACTTGCCAGAGCCGTGCCAGCATCTCGTTGAGCCGATCCGAAAGAGGCCGCGCCGCCCAGCTTTTTCGGTCGATCGGCGCGGCGCGCGCGAGCTCGTCGGCGAACATCGCCTCGATCTGTCCGGCGGTGTCGCGCCCGAGCACGACGGCATCGACCTCATTGTTGAAGAGGACGCTGCGGTGGTCGAAATTCGAGGAGCCGACGACGGACCAGACGCCGTCGATGGTCACGAGCTTCGAGTGAAGCACGGAGCGGCGATACTCATAGATCTTGACCCCCGCTTCGAGCAGATCCTCGTAATGCGAATGTCCGACCGCCAGCGCGGCATCGGAATCGCTCTCGCCCGGAAGCAGCAAACGGACATCGACACCGCGCCGCGCGGCATGGATGAGATCCTCCATCTCGGCATGAGTCGGCACGAAATAGGCGGCGCTGATCCAAATGCGGCTTTCGGCGTTGCGTATGGCGGAGAGGAGCGACACGTAGTAATCGGGGATCGGCTGCTCGGGCGTGCTGCCGAGAATGCGCACCACCTCTTTTCCCTTGGGCTCGATACGCGGGAAATAGTCAGGCTTGGTCGAAAGCGCGGCACCGCCCTGCGCGTTCCATGTCGCGAGGAAGAGCTTCTCGAGCTGCGCCGCCGCCGGCCCGTCGATCTCGAGATCGGTGTCGCGCCAGGGGCGCGACGGCTGAGCGCCGGCGCCGGCGCCCGGATCGAGCGGGTGGCGTTCGTATACGGTGCTGAGATTGACGCCGCCGATGATCGCCCGGCGGCCGTCGGCCACCAGGATCTTGCGATGGTCGCGGTCGTTGGGGGCGTAGCCGTTCTTCGCCTCGAGCGGATCGAGCGGGTGGAATTCGAGGAGGGCGATGCCCGCCCGCCGCAGGCGGTCGAAGAAGACGGCGGGTGTGGCGAGCGAGCCGAACCCGTCATAGATCATGTTGATCTGCACGCCTTGCCGCTCCTTGGCGATGAGGAGATCGGCAAGCGTCTCGGTTCCGTCGTCGATATTCTCGACGGTGTAATATTCAAGGTTGACGTGGTCCTTGGCCTCGCGGATCACGCGGAACATCGCTTGAATTGTCGCAGCGCCGTTGCGCAGCAGCCCGACCTTGTTGCCGACGACCAAGGGGCTGTCGTCGAGCGCCGTCTCGAGCGCGAGATGGCGCGAAAGGACGTCGCTGTTGTGCGTTTCGCTTTCGAGCCGCGCCAAGACGATCTTGCTTTGTGCCGGCGTCAGCGGGCCATGCGCGCCGACGATCCGCGGCGCGGCGGCGACGTCGCCGCCCTCGATGATGCCGTTGACATCCGGGATCTCGGCACAGGCGGCGAGCGTCAACACGCCGGCAAGAAGGGCCATTGCCACCCGCCCGCTCTGCCCCCGGCAACAGGCGCGGCGCCTCATCGAGCGGTTACCTTTCCCGTGGTTGCTTCAATCGACAAACACATGTCGGCACCAGTAAGTTTCCTTGGCGCCGAGGTGTTGCCTCTTTAAGGCAGAATGCCCGCAGCGCGGCGCGTCATCAATGGCGGGCGCGCCGAGCTCGCGCGCGACGACGTCATAGACGTCATAGAGGTCTATCGACGATGGGCTCATCGTCATGGACAAGGCGGGCGATGGCGGGCACCCGGCGTTGCCGCGGCCGTGCTGACGATGGGGTGGGTGCGAGCTTGCGCGGGAAGGGGCCTCGACGCGTCCGTTATTTCTTTTCGGAGAGCCGCCTGATCTCGCAACGCTGCGCGCGATGGGGAGCGGAGCCGCTAATGGGGTCGCTCACGCGATCGCTGATGACGGCGTTGAAATTGGCGTTGCCGGGTCCATCGACGGGATATTCGGCGAGGTCGAGATCGGCACAGGCTTGCCACCAGCCATGTTGGCCGACGACGACGCGCGGGTCGAGAGCGGGCTGCAAGCGGGCGCGTGCCCGGGTCTCTCCCGCCGCCGTCGCCACCGACACCCAGTCGCCCTCGCCAATACCGCGCCGGGCCGCTGCATCGGGATGCATCTCGATCGCGGGATCGGCCAATCGCTTGCGGAGCCGCGCGAGCGAGCGATGCTGGCTGTGGCAATAGAGCGGCGTCTTGGCGCAGGTCAGCACGAGCGGGAAAGGGTCCCGCGCGTCACGCTCGTCGGGCGGGAGCGCCGCCTCGCGATATTCCGGCAGTGGATCATGGCCGTGATCGAGGAATTGTTCTGAATAGACCTCGATCTTCCGCGTCGGCGTCCGGAACCCGCCGGCCGGGCCGGGAAGCGCGTATTTCCAGTATCGCGTCGCGAGCGCGATCTGGATGCCCTCGGGCCGCTGGCGCAGGTCATCGAGCGACAGGCCGGAGGGCGCCAGCATATGGCGATAAGCGGCGTCGATATTGCCGTTCCAAAAGAGATGGCCGAGGCCCAAGCGCTGCGCCAAGGCGAAAGCGATCCAGCTATCCGAGCGGGCCTCGCCGCGCGGCTCCGTCAGCGCGCGACGCCACTGCACCCGCCCCTCGGCCTCCTGGCTCACCTCGAAGCCGATGCGCAGCGCCTCGCGCTCCCAGGCATGGGCCACGGGCAGCACGATATCGGCAAAGCGCGCGCTCGGCGTCACGAAGAGATCGGCATGGGCATAGAAGGGCAAGCGGGCGAGAGCGGCCTCGCCGCGCCGAGGTTCCGCGTGCGAGAGCAGGAGATTGGTGCCGAAGGCGACGAGCGCCGAGACGGCATAAGGAACCTGCTCGGTGATGGCGCGATAGAGATCGGCCGAGGTGATCCACCCCGATCGCGGCGGCCCGAGCGGACGCTCGCCGCGTCCGAGCGCCTTCAGCGCCTGCGATTCCGCCAGGAGCTCGCGGCCAGAGACGTCATTGGCCGGCACTTTCTCGTAGATGACATTGCCGCCCGGCGCGTCGAAGCTGCCGGTGAGCGCCATCAGCAGCGCAATGGCCCGGTCGGTCTGCGTCGCATTGGCATGCTGCCCGACGCCCGACCAGAGGTAATAGGCGCAGGGGCGGCGGGCATGGAGAAGTGCCGCCGCGGCGCGGATCTGTCGGGCGGGAACCCAGCAGACCGCCTCGGCCTGTTCCGGCGTGACGCGGCGGCACAGCGCGGCGTATTCGGCAAAGGCGGTGCGGCACCGCACCGCGCCTGATCGCGTGGCGATATCGCAGGCGGCATCGAGCACCACATCCTCGATCTCCTCGGCCGCCCAATCGCGCGCGGGATCGTAGATCACCGGGCGGCGGCGCTTGCCGTCCCAGGCGACGAACTGGTCCGGCCTGCCCGCGGCCGAGATCTCGTCAGCGCGCAGGAAGCGGCGCGTGTCGGCGCGCACCAGCAAGGGACCGTTCGTCCAGCGCCGCACGAAATCGCGGTCGTACCAGCCTTCACCGATCATCACGCCGGCGATGGCGAGGGCGAGCGCCCCGTCCGCGCCGGGCCGCACGCGCAGCCACTCATCCGCCTTGGCCGCGAGGCCGGCGCGGCGGGGATCGACGACGATGAGCCGCGCGCCGGCGGCCTTTGCATCGGCAATGCGCGTCGCATGCGCGAGCCATGTGGCACTCGGATTATTGCCCCAGAGCAGGATCGTGCCGGCCTTGGCGAAATCGGGCTCGGCGATCCCGACGCCATAGGTATAGGCATGGGCAAAATCCTTGTGCCAATTGCAGATCTCGGTGGCGTAGCAGATGTTGGGGCTGCCGAAGGCGCGGACGAGCCGCTCCACCCAGGCGATCGAGTCGGAAAGCGCCGTGCCGCTCGGCGAGGTCACGGCGAAGGTCACGGATTCGCGACCGCTCTGCGCCGCGGCCTCGCGCAGCGCTTGCACGATGGCATCGAGCGCCTCGTCCCAAGTGATGCGCCGCCAGCCGGGATCGGGATCGCCTTTGGGCCGCGTCCGGCGCATGGGAAAGAGGAGGCGGGCGGGATCGTCGAGCAGGTCGGGCGATGCCATGCCCTTGGCGCAGAGCGCGGCGCCCGTCGGATGCGTCGCATCGGGCTCGATGCGCAAAAGCCGCCCGTCGCGCACCGTCGCGATGCAGCCGCAGCGCGACCGGCACAGCGCGCAGTAGGAAGAGATGCGTCTTTCGCCGCTCGCTTGCGGGTTCTCGGGCGATGCCATGGATGGGATTGTGGCAGGCCATGCGGCAAATACCAAACCATTACCTCCGAGGTCATTTCCGCCGGACCCGTGAGAGGCTAGGCTTTGCCCCATGTCCTATCAGGCGCAGCCCGTCGGCCAGCTTCTGCGCGAATGGCGCCAGCGTCGGCGCTTGAGCCAGCTCGACTTGGCGGCCCAGGCCGATATCTCGACGCGGCATCTGAGCTTCGTCGAGACCGGACGTGCGCTCCCCAGCCGCGACATGGTCCTCCATCTCGCCGAACGGCTCGAGGTGCCGATGCGCGAACGCAACGTGCTGCTGGTCGCGGCGGGATACGCGCCCATCTTCCCCGAGCGCGGCCTGCGCGATCCCGCGCTCGCCGCTGCGCGTGCGGCGATCGATCTCATCCTCGAGCGCCAGCTTCCCTATCCCGCCTTCGCCCTCGACCGGCATTGGCAGATCGCCGCCGGCAATGGCGCCTTGCCGGAACTTTACGATGGTGTCGCGCCCGAGCTGCTGAAGCCGCCCGTCAATGCGCTGCGCCTGAGCCTTCATCCCAAGGGTCTGGCGCCGCGCATCGCCAATCTCGGCGAATGGCGCGCGCATCTTCTCTTCCGCCTGCGCCGGCAGATCGACATCACCGCCGATCCGGTGCTGATCGATCTGCTGCGCGACGTGAGCGGTTATCCGGCCGGCACGATCAAATCCATGCCACCCGCTGGCCTCGAGCATGCCGTGGCGGTGCCCTTCGCGATCCATACCGAAGGCGGCCTCCTCTCCTTCTTCAGCACGACGACGATCTTCGGCACGCCCGTCGATGTGACGCTTTCGGAGCTCGCGCTCGAGCTGTTCTTCCCGGCGGATGAGGAAACGGCCGCCGCGGTGCAGCGCATGAGCGGCGGAACGCCTGTCTTCGTCCGCGCGACATCGCATTGAGCGAAAGCGGTCTCGTTACCTTGCGCGTAATCGCTTTTGCGGCTCCGACCTAAGAGAGTCGGAAGCGGCCACGAGGCCGATGCTCCGAAGCAAGGAGGAATCGAGATGACCAATGTCAACGAAATCGTCGTCCGCTACATCGCCGCCTGGAACGAGCGCGACCCCAAGCGGCGCCGCGAGCTGGTGGCGAAGACCTGGACCGAGGACGGCGCCTATATCGATGCGCATCGCCAAGGCATGGGGCATGACGCGATCGATCAGATGCTGGGCCGGACGCAAGACATGTTTCCTGCCTACCGTCTCAGCGTGGTGAGCGGCATCGAGACGCACAACAACTTCGTTCGCTTCAGTTGGGCGGCGGGCGGCACGCCTGACGCGCCGCTCTATCTCGGCGGCACCGATTTCGCGACGCTCGCCCCTGACGGCCGGATGAAGACCGTCGCCGGTTTTACCGACGCGGCACCGGCGCCGGTGAAATAGATGATGGCATCGCCGCTCGCGGGCCCTTTCGCGGGCGGCGATTCATTTCTCGAAACCGGAGAAGGGGCCGACCACATCGCCGCTTCTGTGGCGCAGTTCACTGCCGCGCCTGCGTCGATCGCATAGTCTCAGGGCCGAGTTGAACCCGGGAGGCATCCATGGAGCTCGTCGTTCGCACCGATCCGCAACTGCGCCGGCTCGAGCGGTCGATCGCCGAGCTCGAAGCGCGGCCGCCGCAAGAAAAGGCCCGCAAATCCTGGCTCCTCGCCGCGCTTCAGAACGAGCGCGAAGAATTGCTCAAGACGCGCCGCCGGCCGGTTTTGGCCTAGCGAGACCGAATGACGTTCAATCGAGGCGCCGCCGCAGCGAGTCGCGCTTGCCCCAGAGGATGTGGGCGGTGAGCAGTATCGGGAAGGCGAGGCCGAGGGCGATATGGAGGTCGCTCGACCAGGCGCGCAGCGATTCGCCACCGGCATAATAGAGGCCGAAGGCGGTCAGGATGAGCAAGCCGATGACCGTCAGCATGGTGAAACCGCTGCCGAAATTCTTGGCGCGCCGCAGCGAGGGCTGAATGTGGAGCGGAAAGAGCGCGCCCAGCAGCATCAGTGCCGGCATCGCCACGCCACCATGAATCATGAGAAGCCAGGTCGCCGTCCCCGCCCACGGCCCCATCGCCGCGCCGCCACCGATCTGGTCGAGAGCGAACCAGGCGGTGCCGCTGAGGAAGAGCAGCGTGAAGGCCGCGTAGAGCCAGGCGCGGTAACGCGGACTAAGCGGCATGGTGCACCGCTTGCGGCCAGTCCCGCGTGACGCGGATCTCGCCGTCCGCCATCACGAGCAAGGCGATCGCCTCCTCTTCGCGCAACAGGGTGCTCGCCGCCTCGCCCATGATCATGACGAGCTTGGTCAAGGCATCGGCGATCATGCAGGAAGGCGCGCCTACCGTCGCGCCGCATGCGGCCGTCGCGGTTCCGCCGCTTCCGGGATCGATGATCGCCGAGCCTGCCGCGCGGGTGCCGAGGATGGGATCGAAGAGCGTGCCGCTCGAGGCGAGTGCCGCGTCCCGCACTTCGACCTCGCAGAGAATGCGGCGGGGATCGCGAGGGTCGCGCAGCGAGATCGGCACGGGCGCAGCGCCGAAGACGGCGAGATCGCCGCCGGCATTGACCACGCCCTGCGGCATGCCCGCTGCGACAAGCGCATCGCGTGCGCGATCCACGGCGAAGCCCTTGGCGATGCCGCCGAGATCGATGGCGACGCCGGATGCGCAAGCGACATGGTTGCCGTCGAGCAATTGGAGGGCGTCGCTGCCGCTAGCGCCATGCTGTCCTGATGGCGAGGGCGGGAGGAAACCCAGCTCTTGCAATCTGGGCGTGCTGGCGATGTCGAAGGCGCCGGCCGAACGGCGGTGTAGGTCCAATGCCGCCTCCAGCACCCGAAATGTCCAGGGATGGACCGCGACGGGCCGCGTCGCGGCCGACCGGTTGATGCGCGAGACATCGCTGTCGGGCGCGTGAAAGCTCATCAGGCGATGCACTTCAGCGATCGCATCGAAGGCGGCGTCGATCGCCCGATCCATCGTCGCCGCGGGCGCGCCGGCGACCGCGATCTCGACGAAGGTGCCGAGCAGCGGCCGCGCGCGGCGCCGGCTATTTGAGGCGGGTCTCATAGAGGGCCAGCACGCGCTTGATGCCGTCGGTCACATGGCGCGAGGAGAGCGTCGCGCCGGAGATGTTGCGGATATCCTGGCCGATCTCGAGCGGATCCCGGCTGGTCTTGCCGACGAATTGCTTGAGCCAATCTTCATTGGTGATCTCGCCGCCATAGGATTCGCGGTATTGCAGGATCTCGACGCGCAGCACGCGGCCTTGGGGATCGAGCGCCACGGCGTAGTCGATGACGAGATGCTTGCCGATGACATAGTCGAGGATGAAGAATCCCAGGAAGCGGCTCTCGGCAAAGGCTTTCCACACCTGCTCGCCCTTGGTCTGCACCTTCTGGCCCGAGAGTTTCTCGATCTGGGCGATGTCGGCCGCCGTGTAGATGACGTCGGCCTCGGCGAAGCGGGTGGCGGCGGGGAAGGCCAGCTTCTGCGCCTGGGCCACGGACAGATACTCCACCGCCTGCACCGGCTGCGCGATGCTCATGACGATGGCGGGCGGCAACGCCCATCGCGCCCATTGGCTCATGAGAAAGCGCTCATCAGAAGAGCCATCCGACCGCTCCCAGCACGGAGTCCGAATTGGCGCCGCCCGGCTCGGTGTCGATCACCTTCTGATAGTCGAGCTTCAGGACCAACTCGGGCGTCGGAAAGACGGCGACCCCCACGGTGTGGAATTGCTGCTGGCCCGCGCCCGTGCGCGCCGTGGCATCGCTGCCGGCGACACCGCCGGTCTGGCGGTTCATATAAGTGTAGCGATAGAACGGCACCGCCTCCCAATTGCCGCCGAGCGCGCGGCCGAGCGGGACGTGATAGGCGACCTCGCCCGAGATGCCCCACATGGTGCTGCCGACATTGTTGGTGGGGTCGCTGTCATTGTTGGCGCGGAGATTGCCGGGATTGCCGAAGAAGAGGCCGACCGCTTCGCCGCGGAACTCGAAGCCGCTCTGCGGCAGGCGGTAGCGCAACTCGGTGTCGATCATCGCAAGGCTGCTCGCGCCCAAGGGCCGGCCGTTATCGGCATGAGCGCCGCGCGGCTCGATATTGGGGGAGTAATAGAAGCTCGTGCTGCCGGCAAGCCCGGGGATGAAGGGCGGCGTATAGCTGAGCTGGAAGTCGTAGGCGAGGGTATTGTTGAGCTGCGCGAAATCGCCGCGCGGCGGGGTCGCGAAATCGAGGCCGTTGAGCCCGTCGATCCCCGCCATATAGGGGCCGGGCGGCGCGCGGCGCGCATCCGTGCGCGCGTCGAAGGCGTCGCCGAAATCCTCGAGGCTCGTGTTGATCTGGAACTGGTAGTTCAGATTATCGACGATCTTGCCGTAGATCCCGGCCGAGGGCGACGCCCAGGTGGTCGGGATGAGGCCGTTGTTGAGCCCATTCTCGAGCTCGGGCCGGTTGACGCTGTAGAAGAGCGTGGGCTCGTGATGCTGGTTGGTGTAGCCGAAGGCGATCAGGTCGATGCCGGGAGAGCGGATGTTGAAATAGGGCGAGACCTTGAAATCGATGAAGGCCTGCTCGATTTCGGCGGTGCCGTGGAGCTTGTCGTCATTGTCGAAGCCGGCGCCGGCATGCTCGAACTCGATCTCCGAGTTGAAGATGATGTTGTCGGTGAACTGGTAGGTCGGCAGCAATACGATGCGCGCGGCGTCGAAGCCGCTCTGCCATTTGCCGCCGGCTGCGGGATTCTGCTGAGCGCCGAATTTGAGCTCGCCATACATGCCGAGCTTGAGGCCGGCGAGCGGCGAGGGTGCAAGGCCGAAGATCGCCTTCTCCTCGGCGGGACTTGCCGGAGCGGAGGCGGCAGACGCGGCCGGGGCGGGAGCGGCGCTCTGAGCAACCAACGGCGCGGGCGGTGCCGAAGGCGGTGAGGGGGACGCGGGCGGCGGATTGACGGTCGCAGCCGATGCGGCGGGCGCGGAAGCGGGCGCGGGGGGCGGCGCCTTCTTCTGCTGCGCAAGCTGCTTTTCGAGAGAGCGGATGCGCTTCTCCATCGCCTTGAGTTCCCTGAGCAGTTCGGCATTGGACGGCGTCGGCTCGGCGCTTTCGCCGGCGGCCGGCTCGGCTGCCCGCCCCGTCGCCATGGCCGAGAGAAGAAGCGTCAAGGCCGCCAATCCGCCGATTCCGTTGCGTGTAAGCCCCATGCAAACCTCCCGTCTTCGCGCGATTTGTTTTAATTAAGACGCAATCGCAATGCAATTGCAAATTATTCGCAATTTCTGTTTGCGGTTCGCCGTGGGCGCATCGTTCGATACCGGCGCGGCGCGGGCCGGGCGCGGAAATCGAGACGGTATCGAGGCGTGGCCGCCGGTCTACGCCGCGTGCCGGCGATGGGGGCGCCGCGTCGCCTCGTCGATCGGCACGATCATCTTGCCGACGGGCCAGAGCGCGATCGCGGCGAGCTTCAGATGCGCCCAGGCGAAGGGGATGCCGATGATGGTGATGGCGAGGAAGATCGCGGTGATGACATGGCCGAGCGCGAGCCACCAGCCGGC
>Ga0209062_1002181_pt1 | contig 27731 bp, 27 predicted proteins | sample Coa_R2_2_FD_187158 | JGI IMG/M metagenome (GOLD analysis project Ga0209062, IMG submission 187158) | Surface soil microbial communities from Centralia Pennsylvania, which are recovering from an underground coalmine fire - Coalmine... | ecosystem: Environmental > Terrestrial > Soil > Unclassified... | reverse complement strand
ACCGGCGAGGCCGAGGTGAAACGTGATCTCGACCAGCGCGGGCGCGACGAAGTGCGGATCCTCACCGTCCATGGCGCCAAGGGCCTGCAAGCGCCGGTCGTCTTCCTTCCCGACACGATGCAGGTGCCGCGGCAATCGCCCCGCCTGCTGTGGACCGCGGACGGGCTGCCGCTCTGGCGCGCCCATGACGGTTGCGCGGCGCCGGCGGCCGAGGAAGCCCTCCGGTCCGCCCAGAGGCGGCGCGATGAGGAATATCGGCGCCTGCTCTATGTCGCGCTCACGCGTGCCGAGGACCGGCTTTATGTTTGCGGCTGGCGCACCAGGGCGAAGACGCCGGAGGGCTGCTGGTACCATCTCATCGAGCGCGGGATTGCTGCGGCGGCCGGAGCGGAGCGCGTCGATATCGACCTGACCGCCGTTGCCGGCCGCGAAGGCTGGGTCGGCCGCGGCTGGCGCCTGGAGAACCCGCAGCAGGCGCGGCCACGGCGGGACGATCGTGCCGCCGCACTCCTCGATCAGGAGACGGCGCTCCCGGTCTGGGCCGTAAGCGATCCTCCCGCCGAGCCCACGCCGCCGCGGCCATTGGCTCCCTCGCGGCCGCGGCAGGCCGATCCCGCCATAAGGTCGCCGCTGGGCAAAGATCAGAGCGCGGGAATGCTGCGAGGCCGTCTCGTTCATCGGCTGCTGCAAAGCCTTCCCGAACTTGCGCCTGCGGCGCGTCGGCGCGCGGCGCAGCGGTTTCTGGCACTGCCAGTGCACGGACTCGATGCCGAGACGCAAGCCGCGCTCGTCGACGAGACGCTGGCGGTGCTGGATCATCCCGGTTTCGCGCCACTCTTCGCTCCCGGCTCTCAAGCCGAGGTGCCGGTGGTGGGGCTGATCGGCCGACGATCCCTCGCCGGGCAGATCGATCGGCTCGTGGTGACCGAGGATGCAGTGCTGATCGTGGACTACAAGACATTGCGGCCGCCGCCATGGGATGAGACCGACGTGCCGCCGGCTTATCTCGATCAGCTCGCCGCCTATCGCACGGCGGTGTCCGCCATCTATCCCGGCCGCGAGGTGCGTTGCGCGTTGCTGTGGACCGAGGGGCCGCGCCTGATGCCGATCAGCGCCGAGGCACTCGCGCGCCACGCGCCTTGATGCGCCGGTAGCGATCACCGAATCGTTCCTTGCCAAGCCGGACGGCCGGGCGTGAAATCGCGGCGGCACACCACAACCAGGGAGAGCGATGATGGCGACGCCCATTATCTACGGCACCGAGATGAGCACCTATGTGCGGACCGCTCGCATGGCCTTCGAGGAGAAGCCGGCACAGTATGAGCTGGTCGATGTCAGCGTCGTCCGCGGCGAGGTCAAGCAGCCGGCGCATCTCGCACGCAACCCGTTCGGCACGGTCCCCGCCTTCGAGCATGACGGGATGAAGATCTACGAGACCAGCCCCATCATCCGCTATATCGACCAGGTCTGCCCTGGCACCTCTCTGACGCCCGCGGATCCGCGCGATCGCGCCCGGATGAACCAGATCATCAGCATCATCGACTATCACGGCTACCCTTCGATCATCGGACAGATCGTGATCCATCGCCTGCTGCCGCAACTTGTCGGCGGCACCGACGAGAAGGTAATCGCCGCCGGCACGCCCAAGGCTCAACTCGTCCTCAAGGAGATCGACCGCATCAAGGGCGGCAGCAAGTTTCTGGCGGGCGATCAGTTGAGCCTCGCGGACCTCTATGTCGCGCCGGTATTGTTCTATCTGTCGCTGGCGCCGGAAGCCTCGTTGATGGCGCCGAACAAGGGGCTCAGCGCCTGGTGGGAGATGATCCAACAGCGTTCGAGCTATAAGAAGACGCAGCCCAATCTCGGCTGATCTCCGGGGCGGCGGGCGACGTCCGGCCGTTTCCCGCCGCTTCCGCCCGCGGGTCAGCCCTGCGTTGCGCAAGGGGGCCGTGGCTTGACGCTTCTTTCGGGCGTCCCTTAATCTCCCTTGCCGCCGATTGAGGAGAGGTTCATGAGCACCAGAAAGGTTACCGATACCTCGTTCGATGCCGATGTCCTGCGGGCGCCAGGCCCGGTGCTCGTGGACTTCTGGGCGGAATGGTGCGGTCCTTGCAAGATGATCGGACCTTTTCTCGAGGAATTGGCCACCGACATGGCGGGCAAAGTGACCGTGGCCAAGATCAATATCGACGAAAATCCGCAGACTCCGATGAAATACGGCGTCCGCGGCATCCCGACCTTGATCTTGTTCAAGAATGGCCAGGTGGCGGCGACCAAGATCGGCGCTTTGCCGAAAAGCAAGCTCGTGGAGTGGGTCGAATCCGTCATCTGACCGCACCCACCTCAGTCATTCTCAGTCAGCACGCGGCCGGCTAGATAGAGCGACCCACAGATCAGCACGCGGCCCGGCAGACCCTGGGCCATTGCCGCGACCGCCTCGGCAAGGCCGGCATAGGGGCGGGCGGCGATCCCGGCTTTCCGCGCGGCGGTTAACGCCTCCTCGGCCGAGAGGGAATTGGGCTCGCCAGGAACAGCGATGACACCCAGCCCGGCGAGGTGAGGCGCCAGAGGTCGCAAGAACGCTTCGGCGTCATGACTGCCGAGCATGCCAAAGATGAGATGGAGCGGCCGGTCCCGCCAAACTCGCGCCATTGCCGCCAGGGCCTCGCCACCGGCCTCATTATGGCCGCCGTCAAGCCACAGCTCCCAACCGGGTGAGAGCAAATCGACCAACTTTCCCCGCCTGAGGCGCTGAAGGCGCGCCGGCCATTCCACCTCCTTGAGGCCGCGGGCGAGCGCTTCGATCGGGATGGTGAAGCCGTCGAGGCGATCGAGACAGGCGAGCGCCGTGCCGGCATTGAGGTATTGATGCGGTCCGACAAGCGCGGGCGGCGGCAGATGCAGCTTCGGCCAGCGGTGCCCTTCATAGAGCAGCCCCGCATCGGTTGATCCGACCTGCCACTCGACGCCGTACCGGAAGAGCGATGCGCCGACGGCACGGGCGCGTGCTTCCAGCACATCCCTGCCTTCCGGCGATTGCGGACCGAGAATGGCCGGAGAGCCGGACTTGAGAATGCCCGCCTTCTCGCCGGCGATGGCGGCGACGGTATTGCCGAGGAAATGCTGATGGTCGAGCGAGACGGTGGTGATCACGGTGGCCGCCGGGCGCGCGATCACATTGGTTGCATCAAAACGCCCGCCCAGCCCGGTCTCAAGCAGCACGATATCGCTCGGCCTTCGGGAGAAAGCGAGAAACGCCGCGGCCGTGGTGATCTCGAAATAGGTGATAGGGAGGCCGGCATTGGCGCGCTCGCATTCTTCGAGCAGCGCGGCGAGACTTTCATCGTCGATGAGCGTGCCGCCGAGCCGGATGCGCTCGTTGAAACGGACGAGATGCGGCTTGGTGAAGGCGTTGACGCGATATCCCGCCGCTTCGAGACAGGCACGCAGAAAAGCGATGGTCGATCCCTTACCATTGGTGCCGGCGACATGGATCACGGGCGGCAGGCGCTCTTCGGGATGACCGAGCGCGGCGAGCAGCCGATGGATGCGGTCGAGCGAGAGATCGATGAGCTTGGGGTGAAGGCGCAGCAGGCGCTGAAGAATCGCGTCGACGATCAAGGGCGATGCCGAGCCGTTATGTCCGCAGCGGCACGATCTGCGCCGGCGGCTCGCGATGCCTGAGCAAGCCGATGATACGCGCAAGCGTGTCACACAGCTCGCGGCGCGCGACCACCATGTCGATCATGCCATGCTCAAGGAGATATTCGGCACGCTGAAAGCCGTCGGGCAGCTTCTCGCGAATGGTCTCCTCGATGACACGCGCCCCGGCAAAGCCCACGACGGCACCGGGCTCGGCCAAGGTGACATCGCCCAACATGGCGAAGGACGCGGAGACACCGCCGGTGGTGGGATCGGTGAGCAGCACGATATAGGGCAGGCCGGCTTCCTTCACCATCTCAACGGCGAGCGTGGTGCGCGGCAGCTGCATCAGCGACAAGATGCCCTCCTGCATGCGTGCGCCGCCGGAAGCGGGGACGACGATGAGGGCCGCTTCCTGCAAGACCGCCAGCCGCGCTGCGGACAGGAGTCCCTCGCCTACCGCCACGCCCATCGACCCGCCCATGAAGTCGAAATCGAAGGCGGCGACGACGGCGGCAATGCCGCCGATCGTGCCATGCGCTACGACCAAGGCGTCGCGACCGGTACCCGATTTGGCCTGCGCCTCCTTGAGGCGATCGCCGTAGCGCTTGCGGTCGCGGAATTTAAGTGGATCGGCGATCGTCTTGGGCAATTCGATGCGCGTGCAGCGGCCTTCATCGAACAGCAGCGCCAGCCGCTTTTCGGGATCGAGCCGCAAGTGATGGCCGCAACTGCCGCAGACGAAGAGATTGGCCTCGAGGTCGCGGTGGAACAGCATCTGGCCGCAACTCGGGCATTTGTGCCAGAGATTCTCCGGCACATCTTTCTTCGCCACGACGGCGCGGATCTTCGGCAGGACGAAGTTGGTAAGCCAGCTCATCGCAAAACCGCATTTTGGCGCGCGCCGCGCACGCCCGCCGCAAGCGCGCGGACGTCATCCAGCACGGCCGTGACCAAACCCGCATCGGGCTTGCCCGCGGCATCGACGTGTTCGGCCAGGCGATGCACGAGCGCGGAGCCGACGGCGGCCGCATCGGCGACGCGCGCGACCGAGGCCGCCTGCTCGGGCGAGCGGATGCCGAACCCTACCGCGATGGGCAATGAAGAGTGCCGCCTGAGGCGTGCGACTGCCGCGGCGATATCGCCGGAATTGGCCGATCTGGTGCCCGTGATGCCGGCGATCGAGACGTAGTAGATGAACCCCGCTGTATGCGCGAGGACAGCCGGCAACCGCGCATCATCGGTGGTGGGCGTCGCAAGCCGGATGAAATCCAATCCTGCGGTCAAGGCGGGCAGGCACAGCTCGCCATCATGCTCCGGCGGCAGGTCGACGATGATGAGACCGTCGACGCCTGCCGCCTTGGCTTCGGCAATGAAGCGCTCGACGCCATAGCGGAAGATCGGGTTGTAGTAGCCCATGAGCACGATCGGCGTGATCGGGTCGCGGCGGCGAAAATCGCTCACGATCGAAAGCGTCCTGGCGAGCGTCATGCCGGATCTGAGCGCGCGCAACCCGGCCGCCTGTATGACGGGTCCGTCGGCCATTGGGTCGGAAAACGGCATGCCGATCTCGATGACGTCCGCTCCGGCTTCGGGAAGGGCGGAGAGGAGGCGCGCGAAGGTCTCGGCGTCGGGATCTCCGGCCATGAAATATGTCACGAGCCCGCAGCGACCGGCCGAAGCGAGATCGGCAAAGCGGCGCGCAATGCGTCCGCCCGGTCCGGCGCCGCGCCCGCTCACAGGGCCACTCCAAGCTTGTCGGCCACCGTGAAGATGTCCTTGTCGCCGCGGCCGGAGAGATTGACGACGGTGAGATTATCCTTGGCGAGCGTCGGCGCGAGCGCTGCCGCATGGGCCAAGGCATGCGCCGATTCGAGTGCGGGGATGATGCCCTCGAGCTTGGCGCAAAGCTGGAAGGCTTCGAGCGCCGCTTCGTCGGTCGCTGCCGCATATTCGACGCGGCCGATATCGTGGAGCCAGGCATGCTCCGGCCCGACGCCGGGATAGTCGAGCCCCGCCGAGATCGAATGGGCGTCGGCGATCTGACCATCTTCGGTTTGCAACAGATAAGTCATGTTGCCGTGGAGCACGCCCGGCGAGCCGCCATTGAGCGAAGCGGCATGCTTGCCGGTCGCGATGCCGTGTCCCGCGGCCTCGACGCCGATGATGCGCACGCTGCGATCATCGAGAAAGGGGTGGAAGAGTCCCATGGCGTTCGAGCCGCCGCCGATGCAGGCGATGAGCGTGTCGGGAAGGCGCCCCTCCGCTGCCACCATCTGCGCGCGCACCTCATCCCCGATGACGCATTGGAAGTCGCGCACCATCGCGGGATAGGGGTGAGGGCCCGCCACCGTACCGATGATGTAGAAGGTGTCATCGACGTTGGCGACCCAGTCGCGCAAGGCCTCGTTGAGCGCGTCCTTGAGCGTTGCCGTGCCCGAATGCACCGGCCGCACCTCCGCGCCCAGGAGTTTCATGCGAAAGACGTTGGGCTTCTGCCGTTCGATATCCGTGGCACCCATGTAGACGACGCAAGGCAAATTGAAGAGCGCGCATACCGTCGCGGTGGCGACCCCATGCTGACCCGCACCCGTCTCGGCGATGATGCGCCGCTTGCCCATGCGGCGCGCCAAGAGGATCTGCCCTACCGTGTTATTGATCTTATGCGCGCCGGTGTGGTTGAGGTCCTCGCGCTTCAGATAGATCTTGGCGCCGCCCCAGTGGCGGGAGAGCCGCTCGGCGAAGAAGAGCGGACTCGGCCTGCCGACATAATGTTCGAGGTAGTAGGCGAACTCCTTGGCAAAGCTCGGGTCGCGCCTCGCCTCGTCATAAGCGCGTTCGAGCTCCAGGATGAGGGGCATGAGGGTTTCGGCCACATAGCGGCCGCCATAGATGCCGAATTGCCCGCGCTCGTCCGGTCCGCCGCGAAAGGTATTGGGTGACGCCGTCAAGGAACACACCTGGAACGATCAACCTCGGAAGCGAGCCGTCTTTTACCTCCAATCCCCCGGCTACTCAAACCTTCCCTGGTCGCTGCCGCAGGGCGGCACCGCCCGCCATTGCGGTGATTCTCGGCAAAGTGTCGCCGATGCCCGCACTGGGCGATTTCGCCGCAACACATGCGGCTTTATACTTGCTTCGTTCCGGCAAGGAGCCTCTCGATGAGTCTCAGCGTCCGGCTGCTTCTCCTGGTCGTCCTTGCCGTGATCCCGGCGGTCTTCATCGAGATCTATGGCGAGTTCGAGCTGCGTTCGGCCCGCCAGGGAGAGATCCGCGAGGAGGCGTTGCGCCTGACGCGCCTCGTCGCGGCCGAGCAGACGCGCATCGGCGAAGGCACTCGGCAATTGCTCAACGCCTTCGGCGAGGTGGTCGAGCAGAACGCCGGCGATCGCGCCGCCTGCGACGAGGCGGCACGCCGCATCGCCCGGCAGATCCAGGGATATACGAATATCGGCGCGGCCACGCTTGACGGCCGCACGACCTGCTCGGCCGTGCCGGTGCCGCCGGGCTTCGACATGCGCGCGAACCCGGTCTTCCCGCTCGTCAAGCCCGATACGGATCTCGCGGTCGGCACGTATCTGATCGGCCGGCTCACCCACACGCCGATTCTCACTTACGCGGTCCCGCAGCGCAATGCGCGGGGCGAGATGGTCGGCGTCGCCTTCGCCGCGATCAATCTGGACTGGCTGGCCAGACATTTCGCCGACCGGTTCAATTCGCCCAATCTCACGCTGCTCATGGCCGACCGCGAAGGCACCATTCTGGTTCGCCTTCCCGATCCCGAGGGTTGGATCGGCAAGCCGATCGGCGAGAGATACATGCCTTGGCTTGCCGCATCATCCGATGGGGTCGAGGACGTGCCTGGGGTCGACGGCATCGAACGTGTGATCGCCTATTCGCCCCTGGCGGCCGAGCCCAGGGGACTCTATGTCGGTGTCGGCTTGTCGAAGACGCCGCTTTTTGCCCCGATCGATGCGGCAACGCGTCAAACGGCGCTGCTCATCGGCTTCGGCTTCGCGCTGGCTCTGCTTGCGGCGTGGCTCGGTGGCGATGTCTTCATTCGACGGCCGATCAACCGGCTACTCGCTGCGGCGCGTCGGTGGCAGGACGGCGATTATGGTGCGCGGGTTCGGCTCACCGACCGAACGTCGGAAATCGGTAAGCTCGGCACCGCTTTCGACGAGATGGCGGACGCGCTGCAACGCCGCGACGGCGAGCGGCGTGTCGCGGAGGATGCGTTGAGCCGCCTCAACGCCAATCTCGAGCAGCGCGTCCATGCCGAAATCGCCGAGCGCGAGAAGGTGCAGGCCGCCCTCCTTCAATCCCAGAAGATCGAAGCGGTGGGCCAGCTCACCAGCGGCGTTGCCCATGATTTCAACAATCTTCTGGCGGCCGTGCTGGGGAATCTCGAGCTGCTGCGTCGGCGTGTGGTCGAGCCGCGGGCGGTGCAGCTCATCGACGGCGCCGCGCGGGCGGCGACGCGGGGCGCCAAACTGACGGAGCAGCTTCTCCTGTTCTCGCGGCACCATCATCTCGAACCGGCGCCGTTCGACGCCAATGAGATGATCCTCGGCATGGGCGACCTGCTGCCGCGCACCATCGGGCCGACGGTGCGCATCTCGCGGTCGCTTGCCCGTGACTTGTGGCCGGCCATGGCCGATCCGAGCCAGCTCGAAGTGGCTCTCCTCAATCTCGTCATCAACGCTCGCGATGCCATGCCGCTCGGCGGAACCTTGCTGCTCGAAACCGCGAATCTCCCGAAGGGCCACCCGCGCCTGCCGAGTGAGCTGGCCGGCGATTTCGTGATGATCGCGGTCTCCGACAGCGGCACCGGCATGACGCCCGAGGTCAAGGCCAGGGCATTCGAGCCGTTCTTCACGACGAAGGAAGTGGGGAAGGGAACCGGCCTCGGGCTGAGCATGGTCTATGGCGTCGCAAAGCAATCGGGCGGCGCCGTGGCGATCGATAGCACCGTCGGCAAGGGCACGACAGTGGCGATCTTTCTCCCCCGAGCGGCCCGCGCCGCCCTGCCCTCGACCATCGAGCCGATCGCCGAATCCTCGCTTGCTGAAATCGCCCCTGGCACCGCCGGGGTCGTGCTGGTGGTCGATGACGACCACGATGTGCGCGAAGTCACGGTGGCCGCATTGACGGATGCGGGCTTCGATACGCATGCCATCGATACCGGGCACGCCGCGCTCGACATGCTCGGGCGCGATGTGCCGATCGACCTCATGATCCTGGACTACGCGATGCCGGGCTTGAGCGGCGCCGAAGTGGCGCGGCGCGCCCGGCAGATGCGGCCGACCTTGCCGATCATGCTCGTCACGGGCTATGCGGAGGCCGGCTTCACGACCGATCTGCCGCCGAATGTGCAGCTCTTGAAAAAGCCATTCCGCGTCGCCGAGCTTCTTGCCCGCGTGCGAAGCAACTTGGCTGCAGGCGATGCATCCGCCGACTCCAATGTGCGGCCGTTGCGTACAGGCAAGACATAGACGCGCAAGCAGCTTCCCGCCGCTGCGTCAAAGCGCGCGCGAACGGGCAAGAAAGGCGGCGATCTTGTTGGGGTCCTTGACGCCGGGGGCGCTTTCGACCCCCGAGGAGACGTCAACCTCGGCGGCGTGCGTCGTAGCGACGGCCTCGGCGAGGTTTTCCGCGGTGAGGCCGCCCGAGAGCATCCACGGCACAGGCCAGCGCCGCTCGCCCAGCAGCTTCCAATCGAAGGCGAGGCCATTACCGCCCGGTAGCGCACCGACCATGTCTCTGGGCGGCTTCGCGTCAAACAGGAGACGGTCGGCGCTGCCGTAATAGCGCTGCGCCAGGGCGAGATCCTCGGCGGCGGCGACGGCGATCGCCTTCATGACCGGCCGGCCGAAACGTCGCCTGACATCGCTCACGCGCTCTGGACTTTCGCGGCCATGGAATTGCAGGAGATCGAGCGGTGCCGCATCAAGCGCGGCTTTCACCAGGGCGTCCTCGGCATCGACGAAGAGCCCGACCTTGCTGATGCCCGGAGGCACCCCGGCACAGAGCGTTGCCGCCTGTTCCGGCGTGACATGGCGTGGGCTTGGCGGATAGAAGACGAAGCCGACGAAGCGAGCGCCGCCGCGCACCGCGGCTGCGACGCTCTCGCGCGTCGAGAGGCCGCAGACCTTGACCGCGACGCTCATCGGATCTCCTCGCCAATGGCGCGCGCCGCGGCGGCGGGGTCGGGCGCTTCGCTGATCGGCCGTCCGATCACGAGATAGTCCGCGCCGGCGGCAAGCGCCTCGCGCGGACCCATGACCCGCTTCTGATCGGCGACCGCTGCGCCGGCCGGGCGGATACCCGGCGTCACCAAGAGGAAGCCGCCGCCGCAAGCGGCTCGCACTATGGCGACCTCGTGCGGGGAGCAGACGACGCCGTCGAGCCCAGCTTCCCGCGCTAGCATGGCCAGGCGACGCGCTTGCTCGGGCGCCGGCCCGCGCTGTCCGGTGGCGGCAAGATCCGCGTCATCGAGACTCGTCAGCACGGTGACACCGATGAGCTTCATACGGCGCCGGCCTTGCGCCGCGTCGCGGGCGGCTTCGACTGCGGCGCGCATCATTGCAGCGCCGCCCGCGCAATGGATGGTCAGCAGCATCGGCTCCAGAGCCGCTGCCGACCGCACCGCGCGGGCGACGGTATTGGGGATATCGTGGAGCTTGAGGTCGAGAAACGCCAAACCAGCCTTCGCCGAGACGTCGCGTACCGCGACGGGTCCATTGGCGACGAAGAATTCGAGCCCGAGTTTGATGCCGCCGACGAGGCCGCCGATCGCGTCGGCAAGGGCGCGGGCGCGTCGTGGGTCCGGCGTGTCGATGGCGCAGAGGATAGGGTTGTGGTCCATCGTCTCAGCCTCGGGCGCGTTCCAATGCGAGCTGTGCGGCAGCAAGATCCTCGATCGCCGTGCCGACCGATTTGAACAGCGTGATCTGATCGTGATAGCGCCGCCCGCCGCGGGTGCCCCGGGCGAGGTCGAAGAGGTCGCCCGCGATATCGTCCTCGCGAAGCGCCCCCGACGCAATAGGCTGAATGATGTCGCCTGCCTCTTTGAGCGCGCCAGCGCGCGTGTCGACGAACACCCGGGCGCGGCGGATGCAGTCGTCATCCGCCTCGCGCATATCGGGCCTGAAGCCGCCGACGAGATCGATATGGACGCCCAGGGGGAGCCAATGACCTTGCAGAAGCGGCGCGGTGCTCAAGGTCGCGCAGCACACCACATGCGCCCCGCGGACGGCATTTGCGAGGTCGGTCGTGGCGGCGACCTTGAGATTGCGCCGATTGAGGCGATGCGCGAGCCTCGCCGCTTTCTGATGGTCGCGCCCCCAAACCAGCACGTTGACGATGGGTCGCACGCTGGCATGCGCGTCGATCAAATGCGGCGCCAGCGCGCCCGTGCCGATCATGAGCAGGCGCTCGCAATCGGGGCGGGCAAGATAGCTGGCGGCGAGCGCCGAGGCGGCGGCGGTCCGCCGTGCCGTAAGCGCGGGGCCGTCCATCAGCGCCAGCGTCTCCCCGGTCTTGCCGTCGAGCAGCAGATAGGCGCCCATGACCGAGGGCATCTCCCGCGCCGCATTGTCCGGGAACACCGTCACCATCTTGACGCCCACATGCCGGCCCGCCTGCCATGCGGGCATGAGAAGCAACGTACCGCTGGAGCCGCCGGGCACCGGGATCGTATGGTGATGGCGGGTCGGCATTTCGGCGCCGGCGCGAAACATCTGCCGCAGAGATTCGATGAGCGAGGGGAAGTCGAGATAGGAGGTGACTTCCGAAGGTCCCAAGATGCGCATCGAGCGGAAGTAACGCGCCGCCGTTACCTCGTCAATTGCGCGGCGCCACGACGGTCGGGGGCGCCGCCGGATTGGTTGCGGCGAGCCGCGCCTGGGTTGCCGCGAGCTCGCGCTCCAAGGCTTCGATGCGCCTTGCGCGAAGGCGTGCCTCGCGGCGCCTGCGGCCGCCCGTGATCCAGGCGGCCAGAGCGCCGATGAGGAAGCCGGCGAGGAGCGACAAGAGCACCACGAGGTAGAGCGGCGCGACGAGTGCTGCCGGCAGCGGCCAGAACTCGACCATGACGCTATCGCGGTTCGATACCGCAAAGATCACAAGAAGCAGCGCGATGGGTGCGGTGACGAACCAATGGACGAGTCTCACGAAGTCACCCGTCGCGCCGCGGGATGGCCGGGCGGCGCGTCACATGCCTTGGTTGAGCCGCTCGCGGAGTTGCTTGCCGGTCTTGAAGAAGGGGATGTGCTTCTCATCGACATGCACGCTGTCGCCGGTGCGGGGATTGCGTCCTTGCCGCGCCTCGCGCCGCTTGACCGAGAATGCGCCGAAGCCGCGCAACTCCACGCGATCGCCGCGCGACAGGGCGGCGGCGATCTCGTCGAAGATGGCGGTAACGATGCGCTCGACATCGCGCTGATAGAGGTGCGGATTGCGCTCCGCCAGGGACTGGATGAGCTCTGATTTGGTCATGGCGACGCTCTCGTCGGGAGGCTCAGCGGCAGGGAAAGAGCCTGCCAAAGCCTTGACCCACCGTCAAGAAATGACCGGTGGAAGGGGATCGCCGCTCACCCGTCCCCGCCGGTCGCATCCGCTTGCGCGTGCCGCTTTGTTTGCTCGGCCTCCCAATTCCGGCCGTCGAACGGGACCACGCGGATTTTCGTAAAATCGACGTCGTCGAGACAGCGGACATTGACGTCGATCTTGTCGGGATCGGAGCGCGGCACATAGAAGGCCTGGACGCCGCAATGCTTGCAGAAAGTGTGTTTTGCGGTCCCTGTGTTGAACCGATAGGTGGTGAGCTCGTCCCCGCCGCTCAGCAACTCGAACTGCCCCGGCGGGACGATGAGATGCAAAAAGCCCTTCTTCGTGCAGATCGAGCAATTGCATTCCAGTGTTTCCGCGAGATCGCCAGTGACGCGAAACCGGACGCGACGGCAATGACAGCTGCCGTGATAAATTTGAGGCATCGGGTCCTCCCATGCGCAACGGGCGGCCCGAAGGCCGCCCGTACCCGCTAATAGAAAGCTTGGCGAGAAGGGTTCATTCCTCCTTTTCCGCTCGCTCGGTACGCCGGCTCAAGGCCGCGCCCAGGATGTCGCCGAGGCTTGCGCCCGAATCCGAGGAGCCGTATTCGGCCATCGCCTTCTTCTCTTCCTCGACCTCGCGCGCCTTGATGGAGAGCGTCACCTTGCGTGTTGCCTTGTCGAGCGCGGTGATTTTGGCGTCGACCTTCTCGCCCACGGCGAAACGGTCGGGCCGCTGCTCCGCGCGATCGCGCGACAGCTCCGATTTGCGGATGAAGCCGGGCAGACCATCGCCCACCGTCACTTCGATGCCGCCATCCGTCACGGCAGTGACGGTGGTGGTGACGATGTCGCCCTTCTTCAGGTTCGCCAGGCTGGTCTCGAAAGGATCGCTGGCGAGCTGCTTGATGCCGAGGCTGATGCGCTCCTTCTCGACATCGACGTCGAGGACGCGCACTTTGACCATATCACCCTTGTTGTAGTCGCCGATCGCCTCCTCGCCCGGCCGATTCCAGTCGATGTCCGAGAGATGCACCATGCCGTCGATGTCGCCGGGCAAACCGATGAAGAGACCGAACTCGGTGATGTTCTTCACCTCGCCCTCGATCTCCGAACCGACGGGATATTTCTCGACGAAGGCCTCCCAGGGATTGGCCAGGCATTGCTTCAAGCCGAGGCTGATACGGCGCTTCTGCGGGTCGACATCGAGCACCATCACCTCGACCTCTTGGCTGGTCGAGACGATCTTGCCGGGATGCACGTTCTTCTTCGTCCAGCTCATCTCGGAGACATGGACGAGACCCTCGACGCCCGGTTCGAGCTCGACGAACGCACCGTAGTCGGTGATGTTGGTGACCCGGCCGCGGAAACGGGCGCCGGCGGGATATTTGAGCTCGACACCCTCCCATGGATCCGCCTCGAGCTGCTTCATGCCGAGCGAGATGCGCTGGGTCTCCGGGTTGAAGCGGATGACCTGCACCTTGACGCTCTGGCCGATATGCAGCGCCTCGGAGGGATGATTGATGCGCCGCCAAGCGATATCGGTGACGTGGAGCAGGCCATCGACGCCGCCGAGATCGACGAATGCGCCGTAATCGGTGATGTTCTTGACGACGCCGGTGAGGATCTGGCCCTCCTTGAGGCTTGCGACCAGCTCCGAGCGTGCTTCGGCGCGGCTCTCCTCGAGGACGGCGCGGCGCGACACCACGATATTGCCGCGCGAGCGGTCCATCTTGAGGATTTGGAAAGGCTGCGGGCTGCCGAGCAGCGGGGTGATGTCGCGCACCGGCCGGATATCGACCTGGCTGCCGGGCAGGAAGGCGACGGCGCCGCTCAAATCGACGGTGAAGCCGCCCTTGACGCGGCCGAAGATCACGCCGGTGACGCGCTCATTCGCCTGGAAGCTCTTCTCGAGCTGCGTCCAGGCCTCCTCGCGGCGCGCCTTCTCGCGGGAGAGCTGAGCCTCGCCGTTCTTGTCCTCCATGCGCTCGAGATAGACCTCGACCGTATCGCCGGGCTTGATCTCAGGCGACCGCCCGGGCGTCGCGAATTCCTTCAGCGCCACGCGACCTTCGGACTTCAGCCCGACATCGATCAGTACGGAATCGTTCTCGATGGCGACGACCGTTCCCTTGATGACGGTGCCTTCCAGCCCGGAGCGAGTGCCGAGCGATTCATCGAGCAGCGCGGCAAAGCTTTCCTTCTCCGCGGCGGTATTGCGTTGTGTTGCGACGGCCATCCAATCTCCAGCCTGCCCCTCTCAAGTCGCCGTGCCGCCGGGGTTAAGAAGCGGAACGCGGCCGACCGCCGACATGCTCGGGCGCGGCGGTGTTGACCCGGTATCCTGCATCAGAAGGCGCTGAAATCACCCCTTCGGAGGATGCTTGCCAGCCAGCTTCCGGCCGATGAAATCGAGCGCTGCCGCAAAGGCGGCATCGGCATCGAGCGCGGTCGTGTCGAGAACAAACGCATCGCCGGCCGGCACCAAGGGTGCCGCCCGGCGCTCACTATCGCGCGCGTCACGATCTCTCATGTCCTGCAGGACACGCTCGTATATAGCGTTCCCGCCGTTTTCCCGCAACTCCCTCCATCGCCGTTCGGCCCGCGCTTCCGTGCTGGCGGTGACGAACAGCTTTGCATCGGCATCGGGGCAGATCACGGTGCCGATGTCCCGGCCGTCGAGGACGGCACCCGCCGCGCCTCCGGGAGGCCGCCGCGCGAAATCGCGCTGAAATGCGAGGAGCGTCTCGCGGACGGCGGGAATTGCCGCCACGACCGAGGCGGCGGCGGCCACTCGCTCCTCGCGCAGGCGGGTATCGCCAAGATCGTCGGCACGAATGCGCTGCGCCGCGGCGGCTGCGGTGGCGGGATCGGCGGGGTCGCCGCCGCTCTCGAGCGCATGGAGCGCAACCGCGCGATAGAGCCCGCCGGTATCGAGATGGGCCAAGCCGTAGTGGCGCGCGAGGCGCCGCGCGAGAGTGCCCTTTCCCGCCGCGGCGGGCCCGTCGATCGCGATGATCATGGCGTGGACGTCGCCGCCATGCCGGCAATGCTGGCGCCGAGCCCGTTCATCAATTCGGCGAAACCCGGAAAGCTCGTGGCGATGGTCTCGCCGTCATCGATGCATGTCGGGTTGCGAGCCGCCATGCCGAGCACCAGAAAGGCCATGGCAATGCGGTGATCAAGATGCGTGGCGATGGCGCCGCCGCCGGGTGGCGGGGTGCCCTTGCCCTCGACGATCAGCGTATCGCCGTCGATCGTGGCGGCGACGCCGCAGGCGGCGAGTCCGGTGGCGATGGCGCCCAGCCGATCGCTTTCCTTGACCCGGAGCTCGGCGAGGCCGCGCATGATCGTGGGACCGCGCGCGAAGGCCGCTGCCACCGCAAGGATCGGATACTCGTCGATCATGCGCGGCGCGCGTTCGGGCGGCACCTCGACGCCGCGCAGCGTGCCGGCGCGTATGATGAGGTCGGCCACGGGCTCGCCGCCCTCGATGCGCTCCTGCGCAAAAGCGAGGTCCGCCCCCATCTCGCGGAGCGTATCGAAGAGCCCGGTGCGCAGCGGGTTGACCCCGACGCCTTCGATGACCAGCTCAGAGCCCGGTATGAGCGACGCCGCCACCGTCGGAAAGGCTGCGGAAGAGGGATCGCCGGGGACGATGAGATCGGCGGCGCGCAGCTCCGGCTGTCCGCTGAGCACGATGCGCCACGCGTCATCGCGCGGCTCGACGAGCACCGTCGCGCCGAAATGGCGCAGCATGCGTTCGCTGTGATCGCGCGTCGGCAGCGGCTCGATCACCGTGGTCTCCCCAGGTGCGCTCAATCCGGCGAGCAGCACGGCCGATTTCACTTGCGCCGATGGCACGGGGAGAGGGTGGGTGATCGGCAGCGGCGACGCGGCGCCAATCACGGCGAGCGGCAAACGTCCGCCCTCGCGCGCGACGATGCGGGCGCCCATGCGTCGCAGCGGTTCCGCGACGCGCCCCATCGGGCGCCGCCGCAACGAGGCGTCGCCGGTGAAAAAAGCGGTGATGGCATGACCCGCGACGACCCCCATCAGCAGGCGCGCGCCGGTTCCGGAATTGCCGAGGTCGAGCATGTCGGCGGGTTCCGCAAGACCGCCGATACCGACGCCATCGACGCTCCAGGCGCCCGCGGCCTCGCGCGTGACACCGGCGCCCAGCGCGCGCATCGCCGTTGCGGTGCGCAACACGTCCTCGCCCTCGAGAAGGCCATTGATCCGCGTGCGGCCGATCGCGAGAGATCCGAGGATGAGCGCGCGATGCGAGATCGATTTATCGCCGGGCACGCGCAGGCGTCCCGTGAGCGTTCTGGCGGTTCCCGAGGTGAGAGAAGCCACTGTGCTGACGACGCCTTTGCTCTTCGGTGGAAAGTGATCGTCTCTAGCACAATGCCCAACGCGGCACAAAAGGGGGAAGTGAGCGGTGGAGGCCGGATGAAATTGCTTTTGACAGAGGCGGCGCGATCGTGGCAATTGGCCGCCTCACCCGCGCAAGATGTCGATGAGGAGAACGGAGGCGATCGTGGCCAAGCCTGAACTAGGAGTGAAGCGCGTCTGCCCGAATTGCGGCGCGCGCTATTATGACCTGCATCGAGATCCCATCATGTGTCCGAAATGCGGCGCGGCATATGATCCCGAGACGTTGCTTAAGACGCGCCGCGCCCGGCCTCAGCCGGTTGTCGAGGAGGAAGCGATCGAGCCGATGGCCGATGAGGAAATCGATGCCGATATAGCGACCGAAGAGGTCGAGGGCGAAGAGGGCGAGGCACTTCCCATCGAAGGGGCCGAGGAATCCGAGGAGGAGGAAGAGGTGATCGAGGACGCCTCGGAACTCGGCGAGGACGAGGACGACATGGCTGAAGTCATCGAGAACGTCGAGGACGACGAGGAACGCTGAGCGAGCCGCGAGCCGGCAATATCCTATGCGCGGGATTTTCCCCTTGCCTCGGCGCGGCAGCCATCGCTAACTTCCCGCTTCCGCGGGGTCATAGCTCAGTTGGGAGAGCGCCGCAATGGCATTGCGGAGGTCGGGGGTTCGAATCCCCCTGGCTCCACCAAACACGCAAGGGCTTGGAGGATGCATCCTTCAAGCCCTTGTCGTTTAGGCCCGGTCCGGCAGAGGCGACGGCGCACATGTCGTCAGCCGCGCTTTTCCAGTTGATCGGCGCGTCGCTCGAATTCCTCGGCGAGCGCAAGTAACTGCGCCGAAAGTTCGGTCTTGTAAGTATTCGCAAGCTCCCGAAATTGCTTGGCCTTGTCGCGAAGGTACCTGATCTCACTAGATCCGCCTTTCATTGCTTCACCTTTCGATTATTTTCTCGAAAAGCGAACGACCGAAGGGCAAGCGATACTCCGCAAGATTTTGAAACATAGATCATCGGATATGTAACAATTTGGGACAAAGTGGCCTTCTTTGCGTGGTCAGCGCGCGTCGCCGCGCCGACCCAACCCTTGATGCTTTGCCGTCCGCGTCCCACATACGATCCCGGCGATGCCGTCGCGATCGCCGCAACGATGGGCGCCCTCGGGGCCCGCCGATTGACCCGCTCGATCGAGGAGGTCAGATGTCGCGTGTATCCCTCTTCAACTCACCTCTGCTGCTCGGCTTCGACCAGTTCGAGCGGGCGCTCGATCGCGTGAGCAAGGCCGCTGTCGACGGCTATCCCCCCTACAATGTCGAGCAACTCGGCGAGAATGCGCTGCGGATCACGCTGGCCGTCGCGGGGTTTTCGATGGACGAGCTCAGCGTGCAGATCGAGGACAATCAATTGACGGTGCGCGGCAAGCAGGTGGACGACAAGGAGCGCGTCTATCTTCACCGCGGTATCGCCGCCCGCCAGTTCCAACGTTCTTTCGTGCTCGCCGAGGGTATCGAGGTCGCGGGCGCGTGGCTCGATAGCGGATTGCTCAATATCGATCTCGTGCGACGCTCGGTCGAATCGCGCGTGCGTACCGTCGAGATCAGGGCCGCGGGCAAGCCGGTCTCCGGACGCTCTTCGTGCCCCGCCGTCGATCACAGCAAGGACAAGGAAAGCGCCTGAGCCCATGACCGGGGAGGCGTCGAATATGGCGGCGCAGCGCGAGCTGCGGCCGGGAAAGGACGATACGATGACTCACGTCGAGAAGTTGCGGCGCATATCGCCACAGGAATTCGCCCTCATGGGCATGCAGGACATCGCTTACGTGAAGCGTAAAGCGGCCGATGACGGGGTTGTCTTCGCCATTCATGCCGCCGACGGCACGGAGGTCGCGGTACTGAGCAGTCGGGACGCGGCGGTCGCGACGATCCGCCAACATGAGTTAGAGCCGCTGAGCCTCCACTGAGCCCGCCGCGCTTGCCCAGCGCCGCCCCCGTATCTAGTCCGGTTCCCGAAATGTCCCGCGTCCGACTCGGGAGGGACTACTACATCTTGATCGTGGAGCTATCCTCGCATCGGACATGGCGCGCCGAGCACAGGATATAGCGCCTATTCACGGAACGTCCCGAGGCCGACTCGTTCGACGGCACAAGATCTTGCGGGTCGGTTTTTCAAGCGGCGTGGCTTGCCGCACGGTCGGTGAGGAGCGCGTAAAGCGCGTCGGCGCGATCGGTGCCGCGCAGCTTCTCGCACATGGCTTTGTCGCGCAGAAGTCGCGAGATGCGGGCGAGCGCCTTTAAATGCTCCGCCCCGGCGCTGTCGGGCGCCACCAACAGAAAGATCAGATCGACCGGCTGGTTGTCGATGGCCTCGAAATCGATGGGCTTCTCCAGCCGGGCGAAGAGGCCATAAAGCCGTGGCAGGGCGGCGAGCTTGCCATGCGGGATGGCGGTGCCGGAGCCGATGCCGGTCGTCCCCAGCCGCTCGCGCTCGAGCAGCACATCGAAAATGGCGCGCTCATGCTGCCCGGTGAGCCCGGCGGCGCGCTTGGCGAGTTCCTGCAAGGCTTGGCGCTTGTTTCCAGCACGCAGATTGGCGATGACGCTCGCCGGCGTCAGCAGGTCGGCGATTTCCATCAGGAACCTTTTCTGGCAGTGGTTTCGCGGCTCTGGGCCCCGAGATCCGGATCGATCCAGCCCACATTGCCATCACGCCGCCGGTAAATCAGATTGAGCGCGCCGCGCGCGCTGTTGCGAAAGAGAAGCACCGGGAGATCGGCAAGATCGAGACGCATCACCGCCTCGCTGACGCTGAGACGCGGAATGCTTGTGCGCATCTCGGCAATGACCAAAGGCTGATCGCCAGCGGAGTCATCCGCAGTCTCGTCATCGGCCGGCGCCAGGACATAGTCGGTTGCCTCCGACGCGCCATCGCCGGCCTCTCGCGCGCTCTTATGGTGATTGCGGAGCCGCCGCTTGTAGCGGCGCAGCCGCTTGTCGAGCCGGTCCGCCGCACTGTCGAAAGCGGCATAGGCGTCCTCGGAAGCGCCATGACACTGCACGAGCAATCCGCGTCCCGCATGGACGGAAACGTCGGACGAGATGAGATGTCCTTCATGGTAGAACACCACATGCGCTTCGATCGCCCTGCCGAAATATTTTTCGACAATCGCCCTCGTCACCGCATCGACATGGCCGCGCAAGCTGTCGCCCACATCCATCTGCTTGCCCGTGACGGTTATCAGCATCGGCTCAACCGGACCGGCTTTGACGGGACGAGCGATAAAAACACCGGAGCTCCCCGAACAGGGGGCACCTTATGGACCGCGGAAGAGGCGCGAGTCAAGTAGCCCTACTGGCGCAGCTCCCACTGTCACGCGGCCTTAGAGCGATAGAGTGCGCTCTCGCCGGCGCTGCACGGAAGACGGTATGCGCATCGCCTCGCGGTATTTGGCGACGGTGCGGCGGGCGATGTCGATCCCTTCCTTGACGAGGATTTCGACGAGGCGATCGTCGGAGAGCACATCATCGCCCTCGCCATCGATGAGCGTCTTGATGCGGAAGCGCACGGCTTCGGCCGAGAGCGCCTCGCCGCCGCTTGTCGCCGCGATCGACGAGGTGAAGAAGTATTTCAGTTCGTAGATGCCACGCGGGGTGGCGATGTACTTGTTCGAGGTAACGCGGCTCACCGTACTCTCATGCATGCTGATGACCTCGGCGATATCGCGCAGCACCAGCGGCTTCAGATGCCGCACGCCGTGGCGCAGAAACCCATCCTGCTGTCGGACGATCTCGGTCGCGACCTTGAGAATGGTCGTGGCCCGCTGGTGCAAAGCCTTCACGAGCCAATTCGCCTGCTGATAGCGCTCGGCGAGGTAGTCTCTCTCCGCCTTCTGGCGAGCGACGCTGCTGACCTCGGCATAATACCGGTTGTTGATGAGGACCCGCGGCAATGTCTCGCTGTTGAGCTCGACAGCCCAGCCATCGCCTTGGGGACGCAACAGGACATCCGGCACGACGGGCTGCGCGCTGACGGGATCGAAAGCGAGGCCCGGCTTGGGGTTCAACGCCTTGATTTCGGCGACCATCTCGGCGAGATCGTCGGCATCGACGCCGCATAGCCGGGTGAGCGCCGCGCGGTCGCGGCTCGCGAGCAGCGGCAGATTGCTGAGGAGTGCCTCCATCGCCGGGTCGAAGCGGTTGCGGTCCTTGAGTTGCAAGGCCAGGCATTCCGCCAGGTTGCGCGCGAAAATTCCGGGCGGGTCGAAGCGCTGCATGAGCGCGAGCGTGGCTTCGACCCGCTCGACGTCGCAGTCGAGCCGCTCGGCGATCTCCGTGAGATCGCCTTGGAGATAGCCGGCATCATCGAGGAGATCGATCAAATGCGAACCGATGACGCGGTCCGCGGGTTCGGCGATATCGACGGAGAGCTGCGCCAGCAGGTGATCCCTGAGCGTCGTGGGCCGGCTCAGCGTCTGCTCGATGCTCGGGAGGTCGTCACCCTGGGCGCCGCCGCCAGTACCGCCGCTCTGTCGGCTTTGCCAGGCGACGGGATCGCCGGCGAGATCGAGATTGCCTTCGCCCTCTTCGCCCGAGGCCTCGCGCCATTGATTGAGATCGTCGTCGCTGCCGTCGACAGCCGGCTCCGCCGGCGGCTCCTCGCCCGCCTCCGGGCCGGAATCGTCACGTTCGAGCAGCGGGTTGCGCTCGATCTCGGTCTCGATGAAGGCCGACAGTTCCATGTTCGAGAGTTGCAGCAGCTTGATCGCCTGCTGCAACTGCGGCGTCATCACGAGCGCTTGGGTCTGCCGAAGATCGAGCCGCTGGGTAAATGCCATGAGAGGAAGACTATAGACCGAAGCCGGGGATGGAAAGCAAAGATCGGGCCAACTCCTTGACGCACCGTTAAGCGATTGATGAAAGCTCCGCGCTCGGCACATGGGGGCGAAGCGGTGGCTCCGACATTCAACCGGTTTTTAACCAACCTGGGTTATCTCCGGTTGAAAGCGCCCGGAGAAAACACAGCTCATGAGCACAGGCGGCGTTGCGCTGGACGAGGCGGTGACCGCGCAAGAAGCGTCACCGATCGGCGTTGCGCGCTTGTCGAAGATGATGTTCGACGGCGAGGATCTGGGGCCGCTCTGGCGCGATCTCATCGGCAAATACATTTATCAGCGCGGCGACGCCGCCGCGCTCATGGATCTCGCCGTGGTCGAGCAGCTCTTCGGCAACCGCGAGGACGGCCTTGCCCGTCAGGCCGAGGCGCTCGAACTCTGTCGGATCTATCGCTCGCCCGTCGAAGGCGAGGTGCCGAGTCTCAGACTGCTCGCCTTCGCCGGGCCGGGCGATATCGGCGCCAACACGCCGCTCGAGTTTCTTCTGCCCGGCGGCGAGGTTGCCCTCACCACCCTCTACATTCTTCCGGGCGCGGCGCTGCCGCATCCGCTGCCGGAGCATGACCTCGCGATCGTGGCGCTCGGCGAATCCGACGAGAATCGGCCGGTGCTCGACGAGATCGGGCGGCTGATCGAGAACTGGCCCTGTCCGGTGCTCAACCCACCGAACCGTATCCTCAAATTGTCGCGCGAGCGACTCCATGCGCTGCTCCAAGCGGTGCCGGGCCTCGTCATACCGATGACGGCGCGCATCGATCGCGCGGATCTTGACCGGATCGGTGCGGGCGAGGCGAGTCTCGCCGCTTTTCTTGCCGATGGCGCCTTTCCGCTGATCCTGCGGCCTGTCGGTTCGCATGCGGGCCACGGGCTCGCGAAGCTCGCGGCGCGGGACGCGATCGGCGCCTATCTCGCAGAGCGCCCGGAGGCTCAGTTCTACATCTCCCGCTTCGTCGACTACAGCGGCGACGATAGGCTCTTTCGCAAGTATCGCATCGTCTTCATCGATGGCCGCGCCTATGCCTGCCACATGGCGATCAGCGAGCAATGGATGATCTATTACCTCAACGCCAATATGAAGGAGAGCGCGGCCAAGCGTGCCGAGGAAGCGCATTTCATGACGGCGTTCGACGAGGATTTCGCGCGCCGACACGGGCCGGCGCTCGCTGCCATCGCCGAGCGCGTCGGCCTCGATTATTTCGGCATCGATTGCGCGGAGACGAAGGAGGGCGATCTGCTGCTCTTCGAGGCCGATATCGCGATGATCGTGCACGCGATGGATGATCCCGCGATCTTTCCTTACAAGCCGCCGCAGATGCGCAAGGTGTTCGATGCCTTTGGCACGATGCTCCATCGCCGCCGCGGCCGCGTCGGTCCGTCATGAGCGAGGACGAGACACTCGATCCCGAGGATTGGGAGAGCGTTCGCCGCAGTTTTCATGACGCGGTTGATCTCGCGATCGATCACCTCCGCGGCATCCGTGACAAGCCGGTCTGGACGCCGACGCCCGATAGCGTGAAGGAGAAGCTGCGCGGCGCGCTGCCGCGGGGGGGCGAGCCGCTGGAGCGGCTGGTCTCGTCCGTTGCTCAGGACATGCTGCCCTATGGCAACGGCAACATCCATCCGCGCTTCTTCGGCTGGGTACACGGCGCCGGCAATCTCGCCGGCGCGCTCGGCGAGATGCTGGCCGGCTTCATGAACAGCAATCTGGGCGGCCGCGATCACGTTGCGATCTATGTCGAGCGGCAGATCATCGCCTGGTGCAAGGAGATCTTCTCCTATCCCGCCGAAAGCAGCGGGATTCTCACCAGCGGCACCTCGATGGGGACGGTGATCGCGCTCGCCGCGGCGCGCCAGGCGCAAGGCGGCGAGGAGCTGCCGCGGCTCGGCATGGCGGGCGTGGAGAAACGGCTCGTCGGCTATGCCTCGAGCGAAGCGCATAGTTCGGTCGCCAAGGCCTTCGATCTCCTGGGTTTCGGACGCGAGGCGTTGCGCCTGGTGCCGGTCGATGAGACGTTTCGGCTCTCGCTTCCGCATCTCACCCAAATGATCGCGGCCGATCGTGCCGCGGGCCTCGACCCCGCGATCGTCGTCGCCTCGGCGGGAACGGTGAATACCGGCGCGATCGACGATGTCGATGCAATCGCCGAATTGTGCCGCGAGCAGCGGCTTTGGCTGCATGTCGACGGCGCGTTCGGCGGGCTGGCGGTGCTGCTGCCGGAGTTCCGGCCGCGGCTTGCGTCAATCGCGCGCGCCGATTCGGTCGCGTTCGATTTCCATAAATGGCTTCAGGTCCCCTATGACGCCGGGTGCGTGCTCGTGAAGGACGAGCACGCGCATCGCGCCGCCTTCACCGCGCGTCGCGATTATCTCGCTCCCGCCCACCGCGGCTTGGTCGGCGGCGATCCCTGGTTCTGCGATTACGGGCCGGAATTGTCGCGCGGCTTCCGCGCGCTCAAGGTGTGGTTCACCATCAAGGCTCATGGCATCGACAAATTGAGCGCGATCATCGCGCGCAATTGTCGCCAGGCTCAGCTTCTTGGCGAGGCGGTTGCCGCGAGCGGCGATCTCGAGCTGCTGGCGCCTGTGAGCCTCAATGTCGTCTGCTTCCGCTTCGCCGCAGCCGGCCTCGCCGCAGCCGAGCTCGATCGGCTCAATGACGAGATCGTTGCCGAGTTGCAGCTTCGCGGCATCGCCGCGCCCTCGACGACGCGCATCCATGGGCGCACCGCGATCCGCGTCGCGCTCGTCAATCATCGCACCCGCAACGAAGATCTGATGTTGCTCGTCGATGCGGCGCGGCGGTTGGGACATGAGAGCCTCGCCGCATGGCGAGCGCAGGGCGGAAGCCTATGAGCGCGCTCGCCTTCGAGCTCTTGGGCGAGATCTTCGCGCCCTTGGAAACGCTTCTCGCCTCGGGCGGCGACACGCGGTTGCAGATCGATGCCGCGACGCGCTTGAACGGTTATGGCTGCCGTCCCTTTCCGCGGCCGGAGGCATTCACCTTTGCCTCCTCCACCGCGACTTCGATTTCCGAGCGCGGCTTTGCCGCCGCTGAGGCCGTGCGCCACGCGCTCATCCGCGACGGGCTTCGCCGCGGGCTCGAAAGCGCGTTTGACGATCATGTCGAAGCGCAGCGCGTCACGCTGCTGCGGCTGCTCGACCTCGACGGCGCCGCGCCCTCTGTCGTCTTCTCGCCTTCCGGCACGGATTCGGAGCTCCATGCGCTCTTCGTCGCGCGCACGCTCCTCGGCACGCCGATGGCAAGCGTCGTGGTGGCCGCCGACGAGACCGGCAGCGGCATCGCCTACGCCGCCTGCGGCAAGCATTTCAACTCGCTCACCGCGCAAGGCATGTCGGTCGAGAAGGGCCATCCCGTGCGCGGCCTCGCCGATGATATCGCCTCCGTGCCGATCCCGCTGCGCGACGCGCAGGGCCATGTGCGCCCGCTTGCCGAGATCGACGAAGCCGTGATCGCCGCCGTCGGCGATGCGATCAAGGCGGGCCATAAGGTGCTCCTCCACGCGATGGACCGCTCGAAGCTCGGCGGCCGCGCGCCAAGCCTCGCCTGCCTGCTCGAGCTCGGCGCGCGCTGGCCCGGTCGCGTGCAGATCCTCGTCGATGCCTGCCAGATGCGGCTGAGCCGCAGCCGGCTGCGCTGGCATCTCGATCGCGGCCATCTGGTGCTCGTCACCGGATCGAAGTTCTTCACCGGCCCGCCCTTCAGCGGCGCGCTGCTCGTGCCGGCGGGATTGTCGGCCCGCATGGCCGCCGCACCGGCGCCGCCGGCGGGGCTCCACGACTATACGAGCCGCAGCGATTGGCCCCGATCCTGGGAAAGCGTGCGGCGAAGCCTGCGCGAGCGACTGAATCTCGGGCAATATCTGCGCTGGTCGGCGGCGCTCGAGGAGATGCGCGCCTATCTCTCCGTGCCGGCGTCATATCGCAAATCCGCGCTCGCCCAGTTCGGCGCTGCCGCGCAGCAGCTCATCACCGGCGAGGGCGCGTTGCAATTGCTTCCGGCCTACGAGGATTGCGATACCGCCGCGACGCTTGGCATCGACGATGACGAGATGGCGGCGCGTACCATCTTTCCTTTCCTCGTGCGTCGGTCCGGGAGTCTCCTTTCCTTGGCGGAATGCTCATTGCTCTATCGAGCGCTCAACGAGGATGTATCGCGATCACTGCCGGCGACGGCCTCGCCGCGCGATCAGCAGCTCGCCCGGCAGCTTTGCCATATCGGCCAGCCCGTCGCCCTTCGCGCCGCCGATGACGGCGACACCGCGGCGCTGCGCATCAGTGCCGGGGCGCGCATCGTCTCGGACACTTGGTCGGACGCGGGTGATACTGCGGCGCTGCAACACGAATTCGAGCAAGTGCGCATCATCCTCGACAAGCTCGATCTCCTCTTGCGGCATTTCGATGCGCTGAGCGCGACTGCCGCGGCGGCACGCAACGAAGCAGCGGCTTGAAGGATATGTCTTTGGGTTGACGCTCGGCGTCTCACCGACAATCCCGGGCGACGGGGTTGGTGCCGTGGCTAGTCGTTGTCGATCGAGGCGAGAGCCACTCGCGTGCTGGGCGGGAGCGGATGGGGATCGACTTCGACGATGCCCGCTTTGATCCGCACGTGGTATGTCGCGAGCTTCTCCGTGAAAGGCGGCGGCGCGCAACCATCGGCGAGGCGGTATTGATAGCCATGCCACGGACAGGTGACGCAACCATCGATGATGTGGCCTTCGCCCAGGGGACCATTCTGATGGGCGCAGAGATTGGACAAAGCGCCGATCTCGCTGCCGTCGCGAAAGACCGCGATGCGCTCGCCGCTCGGCGCTGCGACGATCCGCGCCGCGCGATCCGGGATCGATAGCGGCGGGCCGACGGCGATCCAGCCATCGGCGCCGGTGGGGATGCCTCGGTCAATCGTCGCTTCGCGCGTGCCGGCGATCAAATGCAGCGACGCGACTGTCGCTGCTGCCAAGCCCAACAGTATCGGGATGACCGGCGAGTGTCGGGATTGCATGACGCCCAAAGCGACATGCATGACGAGTGCGCCATAGACGACATAGACCGCCATATGCAGCGCCTTCCAGCGCGACGGCGTCAGGAATTCGAGCCAGAAGTCGTGGCTGGTAGCCGCCATCAGGAAGAGGACGAGAAGAGCGATGAGGCCGAGCGTGTCGTAGGGGAAATGCGCGACCGAGGCATAGTTGGGCCAGTTCGTCATGATCGAGACGAGATCCGGGCCTTTTCCCCAGGACAGGAACCAGTCGATGTTGAGCCAGCCATGCATGGCGGCGACGAGGAAGGTCATTACGCCGAGATGGCGGCGGTTGTAGAGGAGAATCAGGAAGCGGCGATCGAGCCGTGAAAGGGGGCCGATCGACAGGAGGATGGTGAGCATGAGAAAGGCGCAGGTGCCGAAAGCGCGAATGCGCAGATCTTCCCATGTCGCGCGGTCATCGGTCGAGCCGAGCCACCACCGCCCCACTGCCAAGAAGGCGCCGATGTAAAGCAAGGCGCCGGTAATCACGACCGCGTCATAGACGATCTTCGTCCGGTTCCATTGCACGGCGCGAAAGGAGGTGCTCATCGCCTCGCCTCGCTTGCTGCGGCCTGTGTTTCGGCATGGGCTGGGGCGCGTAGCAGAAGCGCGAGGGCGAAGCCGAACGCTAGAGCGAGCGCCAGCGCAATCCAGAGGAGGCGATGAGCCCGACGATGCAATCGCGTCATCGGCGCCCGCGAGAGCGGAGCCAGCGGCCGAGAATGAGCGGCCACAGGGCGATGATCCCCGGCAGCAGCAAGAGCCTTGCCCCAAGCGTGAGGGATCGATGAGGCAGCGTCCGTGAGAGGCCGGAGGAGAGGTAGGCAATGGCGAGGATCAGGCCGACCAAGCCGTAGGCGAGGAGAGCGTGAGCGGCGATCAAGGCCGTCTTCCTTCGTCGAGGTGCGACGAGGTCGGGCCGCTCGCTGCGTCACGGCGCGAAGTCGCCGCACAGCGGCCCGCCTTTGTCGCGCTCGAACGCCGCAGCTCCCGCATTCGCGCTTCGATCTCGCGCTGCGTCGGTTGGCGATGGCGGCCATTGACCACCGGCCCGGGCGCAAACCGATGCCCGCTCAGGCAGAATTCACCTTCGTCATCGGTTTGCGCCGCCATGACCGGGGAGACGACCAGAAGCGATCCGATCGTCAGCGCGGCGAGCCGTGCCTTCAAGGCCGCTTCGCCGCCAAGGCAAGACGCGGCCATTCCTCCATTTGCACCCGCGC
>Ga0209062_1002179_pt1 | contig 27746 bp, 22 predicted proteins | sample Coa_R2_2_FD_187158 | JGI IMG/M metagenome (GOLD analysis project Ga0209062, IMG submission 187158) | Surface soil microbial communities from Centralia Pennsylvania, which are recovering from an underground coalmine fire - Coalmine... | ecosystem: Environmental > Terrestrial > Soil > Unclassified... | reverse complement strand
TGCTCGACCTACATCTTTGAGCTTGATGAGGTTACCATTACTCGCCACTTTGACAACAATATTTTCCGCATCAGCTACATTCTTGAACATACCTTGTAACTTTAGCGGGATTTGATATTGCTGACCTTTAGGAACTGGCTCCCCACCAATTGCTCCACCGCCAACCACAATGTTTTGTGATTTGACCGCATTAACGACATCGTTAATAGTTACTCCCCGACTAGCAAGAGCATTTGGATCTAACCATAAACGCATGGCATATTGTAACTGACCAAATATGTTGACCTGTCCCACACCTGGAACTCTGGCAATTTCATCATTAACGAACAGATCGACATAGTTACTAATAAACGTTGCGTCGTACTCGTCATTCGGAGAGTAGAAACCGTAGACCAAAAGAAGACTTGTAGAGGCAGTTTTGACAGTCACCCCTTGTTGTTGAACCGCGGAAGGTAACAGAGGAATTGCCTGTTGCAAGTTATTCTGCACGTTTACCTGGTCAGCATTTGGGTTTGTTCCCACAGGGAAGAACGCTGAAATACTGCTACTGCCTGCGACACTGGTTGAGGTAAAATACTCCAGGTCGCGTGTGCCATCTAGCTTTCGCTCAATCGGGGTAGTGACTGTCGTTTCTATGGTTTGTGGGTCAGCCCCCGTATAGGTAGCGGAGACTTGAACCTGAATGGGCGCAATTTGGGGAACGTACTCGATGGGTAAAAGTGGAAGACTGATACCTCCAAGTAAGATCAAGACAATAGTACAGACTGTTGTTAAGACAGGCCGCCTGATAAAAGTATCAGCGATGGACAAGATCACGAGCTTTACTTACCTCCTATGACTGGGGTGAACTGGGGGTATTGGAAGCTTGGGGTGTAATTGGGGAACCTTCCCTCAGTCTAATAACGCCAGATACAACAACTTTGTCACCAGGCTTGAGTCCGCTTTCAATTTGGTAGTCCTGTCCTTGAATACTTCCTAATTTCACTGGCACTTGATGAGCTACCATTTGGCTTTTGCCTTTGACAGTACGTTCTTGCGCAACAAATACAAAGTTTTGACCTCCAATCGGGGTCACCGCCTCTGTGGGCACAAGAACTCCTGGTTTTGTATTCCAAATCACTCTTGCTTCCACATATTGGGAATCACGCAAACTGTTGCCAACATTGGGGAAGCGTGCTCTAGTCAAGATTGATTGAGCGTTTGGATCAGCTTGAGAAGAAACAAAGTAGATATTTCCTGACCCGAGTTGTTTTTTTGTAGTTGGATCAAGTAATTGTACTGCTAATCCCTGCCGCAGTTCTCCTGAATGATTCAATGGAATTGGAATCTGTAAATCAAAGAAGTTGTTTTGGTTAATAGTGGTGAGAGTTTGACCTGTAGTGACATAGTCTCCCACTTTCAGTGTGATATTGCCAACTGCACCAGAAATTGGTGCCAGCACTCGTTTATAGTTCACATTCACCTCAGCAGCTGCAGCCTGAGCTTGTGCTTGTCGGATATTTGCTTCTGATTGATTAATAGACGCTTGGGCAGATTTCACCTGTTCCTGAGCTGTCTTAACTGCATCACGTTTGACTTTGAGATCGCTTGCTGCTTGATCTGCTTGTGCCTGGGAGTAAGCACCTTGCTTGGCCAGAAATTGATTTCGCTTGTCTGTGATCTCGGCAAGGTCGTACTGTGCCTGTGCCGATTTTAACTGTGATTGAGCAACCTGCAACTGCTGAACTGCCGTTCCACGGGCTGCGATATTTGCATTCACAGTGGCTTGGGCACTATTGTACTGTGGAACGGTTTGATCAGGGCTAAGTACAAAAATTTGCTGACCCTTCTTCACTAGTGTTCCAGGTTTTACAAGGATTTGCTCAATTCTCCCGTCTGCTTGGGGTTTAAGATTAACTGTTTGTTCTGCTTCCAGAGTACCCACAAACTCGGTACTGTCTTGAAGTGTATTGGTTTGTAAGGTCTCTAACTTTACTACAGTTGGCGGAGGACCACTTGCTCCCGCAGAAGGTTCACTCTTGCCACAAGCACTAGTCAGAGCAGATAACAGAAATAATGTACTAAGTAACTGATAACTTTTCACGCCAAACCTCTTAGCTTTGCACATCTGATATGGTTGTGGTCTGTTGGTTGGGTGTGATTCAGAAGTAACACTGAACATTGAGACCTGTGATTTTTAACATAAGTAATGTTGACTGATAAAAAATCCTGAAAAAGCCTTCAACCTTCATCTAACAGTATAGTAAGTATAATCTAAATATCAGCACTTCAATAAAAACTTTAGCACCCTAAGAATTGAAAAAAAGAAGAACAAAGCCACCAGTATTTATAACTAGGGCTAACCTAGCTTCTGAGAAAAATTCTCGGTAAGTGGCTTTAAATCAGTATACTAGCATGTTAGCTCTTACTTCGTTGCCATCTCGCAAACTCATGAGTAAAGCAAATCTCTAAAGTGTCAATCACAACTCTTCTTACTGTGAGCATGGTAGCACAAGTTGCAATGTGGATTTAGATCCTCGCTCTCTGGGATTTAAGTATATCAAAAATGACTAATTTCTTCTGCGTTTTATTGACTTGGACTTTGTAAAGCGCCCTATAAATCGATTAATTAAGTTATTGAAAGTTTGTTGTTTTCTGGGTTGAAAAGTTTGAGAAGTTCCTGTTTCTTGTTGGAGATGCTGTCCATTAATAGGAGTAGCATTTTTATCTGGTACAATATGAGAACCATATTTTCTAGCATAAACCTGGGTAAATTCGGCTCCAAAAAATAAGATTTGAGCATTGTAATAGACCCAAACTAAGAGCACTACTAGTGAACCAGCCGCTCCATAAGTTGAACTAAAACTACTATTACCTAAATATTCTCCTAAGAAAAATCGGCCTATGGAAAACAGAATTGCTGTTAGGCTAGCTCCAGCCAAAACATCATTCCAAGTGATTTTTACATCTGGCAAAACCTTAAAAATTAGACCAAAAAGCACTGTTGTAACAACAAAACCCAAAATTACGTTAACAATATGCCATAGAAAATCAACACCTGGTACTACATTTTTAAAGTAGTTAACGAATGCTGCTAAAACAGCACTAATCACAAGAGAGACTAGGAGTAAAAAACCAATACCCAACACCATTGCAAAAGATAAAAAACGTTGGCGAATCATATTTTTCACAGCACGTCCTGGTTTCGGTTTTACTTCCCAAATTGTATTGAGAGCATTTTGTAATTCGGCGAATACTCCAGTAGCACCAAAGAGTAGAACAACAATACTGATCAAGGAGGCAATCGTACCTTGTCGTGGTTTGCTAGCATTTTGAATTGCTGTTTGGATGAATTGTGCTGGCGCACTACCTACCAAACCTTGAAGTTCATTTTCAATTGCACCTCTTGCTGCATCTTCTCCAAAGACAGCCCCAGCGATCGCAATCACAATAATCAACAATGGAGCAATGGAGAAAATTGTGTAATATGCTAAAGCTGCTGCTAGTCGCGACGCACCATCTTGACTCCATTCGCTAAATGTCTCTTGCAATAGCCTCCAAATAGTCTTGAAATTCATTAGAGAATCTCCTTGTGCAGGATGCGCTTTTTTACTAACCCTAGTAAAATATCAAACTCCATAAATATGGCACATCTTTCTCAAGACACTGCTACGATATCCTTGAGATAGAGTGATGAGGCTCAGTTATAATAAGCTAAAATTTAGCTACTGATATAAAATCAGATTGAATTACTATTATTGCCCATTTTTCAATTGACAAATACGCTCAATTATTTTACTGGTAGAACGGTTTTCGATAAACGGCAAAAGTTCAACCACTCCACCTAATTGTTCTACCAAAGGAGCTTCTGGGAGAGTTTGTTTGGTATAGTCCCCGCCTTTAACATAGATATCAGGACGCACGATACGAAGTAGGTTGCTTGGGGTGTCTTCATCAAAAGCAACGAGATGGTCAACGCAACCAAGTCCACTTAACACCTGAATGCGGTCTTCTAAGGGATTTATAGGACGTGTTGCACCCTTGAGCCGACGGATACTATTGTCGGAGTTAACACCAATAATCAAAATATCACCTAATGCCTTAGCACGATTGAGATAAGAGACATGTCCTGCGTGAAGGATGTCAAAGCAACCGTTGGTGAAGACTATTTTGCGTCCAGCTTTGCGATCAGCAGCAATATGAGTGACAAGGTCATTAGGATTAGGTACGTATTTTTGAGGAAAAGAGGGAGTGAGAGATTGAGGGAGTGGGGGATTTATGTCTTCAAAGACTTCCTGTGAGAGAGAAAGAAATTTTCGTAGTTCTTCCGCAGAAAGAGCAATTCTTTTTAAATCCTGCGTAATTGGCTCAAGATAGGCTAACCTTTGACTATTGCTTCTTGTTTCCAAACGGACATATCGCATTTTGTCACGTAACTTGTCGAGCTCATTTTCTACGTCTAATAGACGAGCTTCTAAACAAGCGTCTATATTATTGGGTTGTAGTGCTGAATCAGTCACTTATTCCTCGTGGTGGGTTAGGGTTCATCGGAGAGTTAGCAGATATGTCGGCTCATTGTACTACTACGTTCACCAAAAATCACGACTGTTTCAGAGCAATTCACCAATCACTACGTTATCCCTTGGGAAAAGTTAATGCCTAATCAACCCAAACTTAATATATGGTGGAAAAATCCCTCCAAGGTTTTAAGCAAGTTCTGGATCTGCAAGTGGCTCATCTATGACCCAAAAAAATGAAACAACTGTTCTTGTTTTAGCTCTACTGGTCACACTAGGATTAGTGGGAGGTAGCATTTGGTGGTTGATTCAACGCTATGGTGTTGACGTAGGCGGTTTAGTTAAGATCCGATCACAGTCAATAGAGCAGTCAAATGTTACCAATTTCTCCCAAGTGCAGAACGTTCCTTCTGGGGTGTTTAATTATGGTGGTAGCACATCGTGGGCATCAATTCGCAAAGAAGTAGACCCAGTCATTGAAACTGTTTGGCCTCAGTTTCGGTTGCGCTACACTGACCCCAATCGTGGTGCTCCTAGCTCTGTGGCAGGTATTCAGATGTTATTGGAAAATCAACTTTCATTCTCACAAACTTCTGTTCCACTTGAAGAAAAAGCGTATCAGCAGGCGCGACAACGGGGTTTTTCTCTTAAAGAAATACCAGTAGCAATTGATGGGGTTGCGATCGCCGTAAATCCAAACTTGAACATAAAAGGCCTAACTGTAGATCAATTTCAAGATATTTACGCGGGTAAGATCACCAACTGGAGTCAAGTTGGTGGTCCCAATCTGAAAATTAAGCCCTACGGTAAAAAAGATCGAGATTCTGGCGCTGCTGTTGAATTTATCCCGACAACTACTGAGGCTCTGCGCCAAGTTGCTACCAATCTTGGAGGTATCTATTACACTTCCGCACCACTGATAGTATCCCAGTGTAATGTTAAGCCACTACCATTGGGTCGTAATTCTGATGAATTTGTTCCCCCTTATAAACCACCTTTCGTTCCCCTTTCCGAGTGTCCGCGAAAGCGCAACCAAGTAAACACAGAAGCTTTTCTCAGTGGTCAATATCCTATGAGTCGGCGATTATCGGTGGTTGTGAAACAGAATGGTCAAATTGATGAACAAGCGGGTCTTGCCTATGCCAGATTGTTGCTGACCTATCAAGGTCAGGAATTTATTAAAAAAGCCGGATTTGTCAGTATCCGCTAATTAGTTATGAACGATTGCATAGTGCACAATAAACAAGGTAGGCTGGAGTTGTTAAGCCTTGACCAGCTGATGAATAACCCTACATCGCAGCCAAAGCAAATCCGTGCCCATGTGCTTATTTCTGGTAAAGTCCAGGGAGTAGGCTACCGCTACGCCACTGTTGATACAGCCAGCCAGTTAGGATTAAGTGGTTGGGTAAGAAATTTACCAGATGGTCGTGTTGAAGCAGTCTTTGAAGGTAGCCCAGAAATTGTCGAAGAGATGATTCGTTGGTGTTACCAAGGGCCACCTGCAGCTATGGTTAAAGATATTGCAGTCGAGTACGAACAACCAGAAGGTTTGAGAAGGTTCTTCGTCAAGTAAAAATTTCTCTGTTAGTTAACAACCAAAACCGCTGTTCCTTCAATTTTGCCATTGCGAAGAGCATCCAAAGCTTCATTTGCTGCACTAAGAGGAAAAGGATTCACCTGTGTACGGATAGGGACTTTGGGTGCTGCAGCTAAGAACTCTTCTCCATCTCTACGCGTTAGATTGGCAACAGACCGCAAGACTCTCTCTTCCCATAAAATTTCGTAGGGAAACGATGGAATATCACTCATGTGAATACCTGCACAGACTACCACACCCCCCTTAGCAACTGCACGCAAAGCAGTTGGTACTAACTTCCCAACGGGAGCAAAAATGATCGCTGCATCTAGAAGTTCTGGTGGTGGTGTATCAGAGCCACCTGCCCAAATTGCACCCAATTGACGGGCAAACTCTTGCCCTGTAACATCACCGGAACGGGTAAAGGCAAAAATCTGACGTCCTTGATAACTTGCTAGTTGAATTAGAATATGTGCAGATGAACCAAAGCCGTAAAAACCGATCTTTTGAGCATCACCAGTCATTTTATAAGCGCGATAGCCTATTAACCCACCGCACAACAATGGTGCAACTTCCAAATCAGTATAGTTAGCATCTAGTGGAAAACAGAAGTGTTGATTAGCTACAGTATATTCCGCGTAGCCACCGTCAATATTATAACCAGTGAACTGGGCATAATCACAAAGATTCTCGCGATTAGATAAACAGTAGCGACAGTGATTGCAAGTATAACCTAACCATGGAACACCAACGCGATCGCCCACCTGAAAGTCTTCTACACCCTCTCCAAGAGTTTCTACAGTACCCACAATTTGATGTCCAGGCACCAGAGGTATTTTGGGATGTTTTAGTTCACCATCGACAATATGTAAATCTGTGCGACACACCGCGCATGCGTGAACACGAATAAGTATTTGCCCAGGCTTAGGTTTTGGCACTGGTAAGTCTACTAGACGTAGGGGTTGATGCGGTGTCTCCAAAATCATTGCACGCATAAGCCATTTATTCGTCCATTTCTTTTAATGTAGCTAATGCTGAGGGAGACAAACGACTGAGATAGTTAAATATCCAATATTTAAATATGCTCGTTAAAATTACAGGAAATGTAGCAATAAATACAAATATTACGCTTCTATTTGCTGGTAAACCCATATGTTCTGCAAAGCCATTGAGAATCACTTCCCATCCCTCTGGGGAGTGAAATCCAACAAATATATCTGTGAACATAATTATGAAAAAAGCCTTAGCACTGTCACTGAGTCCATAGACAATTTCATCCATAAACGACTTGATAGTTGCAATTTGTCGCCTATTTGTAGCTACTAAAATTGCAAAAGCACCTACTGATATCAAGTCGGCGAACACATTACTAATTGCATCAGTACTTTTCTCACGAAATTCCTGTGCTATGGAGATAGCTTTTTGCTTTACTTGCTTTTCTACTTCTTCTGTTGAAAGGCTAGGTGTGTTATACAGAAAACTCTGAAATTTCAGTCTCTTTTCAAACAATTTCAATTCTTGTAGAGCATCATCTTCCATTCCATTATTGAGAAAGATTTGTGATGTATTCTCACCTCTCATCCGCTCTACTATCGGACTTACTATCAATGTTTTTGATAAAAACTGTATTAATACAGGCACGATAATTAATAATATCAAAAATCTTACAGCAGATCTTGTTCTATTTCTAGAGCTTCGAAACTCTCTAACAAAATGCTGTTCTCCTTGAGGGGAGATTTCTTCTTTGATTTTATTAATGATTTTCCCGATTGACCTAGGCAAAGCACCTGTTTTTTTAGAACTAGGTTGTTTGTTTACTTTGTCTCGACTCATGTGGATTGGTTGAATAATAGGTATTATAAGGTGCGTAATAATATATAATTACACTGTTTATAAGGTAACAGATAGAAAGCGAACGTACTTTTTGCTGATTTCAATGACTTTGTGCTTTCATGGTTAATGGAGACTTGTAAACTTAACGATGTGTAAATTTTTGCTAAAAAAGAAAAAAAGACAATATCTTCCTTCTGTAGTAGGAATATCGTAATATATTATCTATATAATTTAATATACTAAGCCAAAAGATTCTTGCCTGACTTATGAAACTGCGGTTATTTGCCCAAGTGTTGATGGGGGTTGCGATCGCCTGTGGCACAAGTCTAACCCTCAATAAACCCAGTTACGCAGAAGGTGCAACCTTCTACTGTAATCAAAGCGATGGTGTACCTACAACATTTGTCCGTACCCAAGACGGAAAGAGTGTGCCAATTATTCACTGGGTTTCCAACTATATCAGCCATGGGCGACTAACGCCAGTGCGGCGCTGCCAAGAAGTCTCCCGAAGATTCCAGAGTAACTATGATAACGGTACATTGAAATTTATTAAAGCTGGCATGCTCAACGGACAACCTGTTGTCTGTGCGGCTGCACAGAAAAAGGCTGCTTGTACAGAGAGAACTTTGTTGTTCACTCTCCTAAATGGTAGTGATCCTGATGCAACTGCACGTAAGTTATTTGATCGCCGTGCTTTGGCAGCGGGAAACGCCGTAAATCAAAGTGGCGGGGATGAAACTAATGATCCAGTTAATATTGATGTTGAAGCATACCTATACTTCGCACCATCAGTAGATAATTAGTAAATCGATTCCTTAACCCAATGCAGGTGCAAGCAAGAGTCCTTAGATGAATTGGCAGAAATTGACACTAGTTGCTAGTGTTGGCGGATTATTGATTACCTTGTCAACATGGGCAGCAAATGTCAGTGGCAACAGGCTTAATAAACCGAATCAACCACGTACTCAAATATCTATACAACAACTGCACCAGCAGGCACAGGCAATCACTGTGAAGGTGATGTCGCAAAGTGTTTTAGGTTCAGGGATTTTGCTACAAAGGCAAGGCTCTGCTTATACTGTCTTGACGAATGCTCATGTTTTGCGAGCAGGTAGTCCTCCCTATCGTATTCAGACAAATGATAATCACATTTGGTCCGCTAATGTACGTCAAGATAGTCTAAATACTTTACATGCAACGTCTCTACAGCAAGGCAATGATTTAGCTTTATTGCAGTTTTTTAGTAGTGGCTATGTTTATACTGTAGCATCCCTTGGCTCTCCACCAAAAGTAGGAGATCAGGTGTTTGCTGCTGGCTTTCCCTTTGTAGAAAAGGGAGATCACGGAAAAGGTTTTGTCTTCACAAGTGGTAAAGTGTCGTTGTTACTACACAAAGCTTTAGAGGGAGGATATAAAGTTGGGCATACGAATGCCATTGAAAAAGGCATGAGTGGTGGACCATTACTGAATCGTCGTGGTTTTGTTGTAGGAGTGAATGGAATACACGCTTATCCACTGTGGGATGCTCCTTCTGTGTTTACTGATGGTTCCGAAGCTGATCCAGCTTTACATCAACAGATTATTCATCTCAGTTGGGCTGTGCCAATGAATACTGTTCGTTCTTCGTTCCCAAATACCCTCAAGTAATGCTTATTTCGAAGAAATATAGAACAAACAGGGCAATTAGCTTGGAACACCACGGTTATAGCATCGTTGAGGAGGTTTAAATGAATTTTTATTCTCAACTGGCACCAGCACTCATTGGCATAACAATAGCTCTTGTGCAGACGCAAGTTGTGGTAGCACTATCTGCCACTGATATATCTAAAATTGCCCAAGAAATCACAGTCCGGATTCAAAGCAAAACGCCAAGGTACGGTTCTGGGGTAATCATCAAGCATTCAGGCAACACTTACACCGTCTTGACAACTGCTCATGTGTTAGAAGTACCAGACAAATATGAAATTGTGACTCCTGATGAAAAGCACTACCAGCTTAACTACAGCACGATGAAACAAATACCAGGAGTAGACTTGGCTGTTGTACAGTTTACGAGTAGTCAAAATTACACAGTTGCCAAAATAGGTAACTCTGACATTAGTACAGCAGGCACGAAAGCTTATGTATCTGGATACCCTGCACCGACATTTGCCATCAATCAATCGATTTATACTTTTATCCCTGGGACAATTAATGCTAACGCAGCAAAAGCTTTGCGTGATGGTTATGCCATGGTCTATAGCAATGAAACCAAAAAAGGGATGAGTGGTGGCCCAGTTCTGAATGAGTTAGGAGAACTAGTAGGAGTTAATGGCAGGGAAGACCTAAGTCCCAATGCTGATAAAACAGGCTTTTACTTAGGCATTCCTATTAATACCTTTTTGAGACTAGCAGCAAAAGTAGGAGTAGATTTGGGAGTTTCAGCTCCGGTTTTGATAGCTATGGGACCTACGGCTGATAACTTCTTAATTCAAGGTATGGACAAGTATGACAAAAAAGACTTTCAAGGAGCCATTAATGATGAGACTGAGGCTATTCGCCTCAAACAAAACTATGCAATAGCATACTATTATCGAGGCTCTGCCCGAGCTCAAATGGGGGATCAACAGGGTGCTATTGAAGATTACAACCAGGCACTACGGATTAATCCCTACTTAGCTCTAGCTTACAATAATCGAGGTCTTGCCCGTAACCAGTTGGGAGACAAGCAGAAGGCCATGGAAGATTATGATCAAGCACTAAGAATTGATCCCTCTTTAGCCGTAGCTTTCTACAATCGAGGAGCAACCTTTGTCGAATTAGGAAACAAGCAGAAGGCCATCGAGGATTATGACAAAGCACTACAGATTAATCCCAATTTAGCTTTAGCCTACAACAATCGTGGTCTACTTCGTGCTGAGTTAGGAGATAAGCAGAAAGCCATTGAGGATTATGACAAAGCACTACAGATTGATCCCAACTTAGCTCGAGCCTACAATAATCGTGGTCTACTTCGTGCTGAGTTGGGAGACAAGCAGAAAGCCATTGAGGATTACAATAAAGCGCTGCAGATTGATCCTAATTTAGCCTTGGCCTATAACAACCGGGGTCTTGCTCATGCACAGATGGGGGATAAGCAAAAGGCACTTGAAGATTACAACAAAGCTCTACAAATCAATCCCAACTTAGACTTAGCTTACTACAATCGAGGAGCAGTTCAAGCCGATTTGGGAGATAAGCAAAAAGCACTGGAAGACTATAACAAAGCGCTACAAATTAATCCCAACTTAGTCTTAGCTTACAATAACCGGGGCCTTGTATATGCTCAAATGGGAGATAGGCAAAAGGCACTCGAGGATTATAATAAAGCGCTGCAGCTTGATCCCAATTTAGCTTTAGCCTACTACAATCGGGGTCTTGCTCGTCGAGACTTGGGAGACAAGCAGGCGGCAATCACAGATTTGCGTAAAGCATCGGAACTTTTTCAACAACAGGGAAAAGCGGACGACTCTCAAAAAGCTTTAGGATTAACTAAAATACTTGATCATTAATTTTTTACTCAATTTCAAATGATTTAATCATGTTTTCTGCTGTTTGAAGAAAATCATCATAGTTATCTATTGTTGCTGTGTACGTAATAACATATGCTTTATCATCTTCTAACGTAAAAACTTGTAAATTTTTTATACGACTTTTTCCATCTTTTCCAGTAAACACTAATTGATTAGCAAATTTGTGTGAGAGAAGCGTTGAATTTGTATTAACAATCTTAGCATCAATCATATGATTTTTAATATCTTTAATTGATGATTCTCTAAATTCATCTAATGTTCCTGAAAATTCTTCTACACTTATAGTTAATTTTTCTTGTAATCTGTTCATGTTATATTGTTTTGGCGACCAAAATGTAACAACTTCGCCAGTTATAGGATTATTTATATTTTGTATTTCCCATGATTGAGGGTATTTGATCTTAATTCCATAATTATGATTTTCGTAGTTAAAGAAAACTTCTTTTGGAGTTATGATATGAAATAAAAATATAATAACAGTTGTAAGTACTGCTGCTATGAGCAGTTCAACGAACAACTTTCTAGGTACTAGCGAGGACGGGGTTATTGTAATTGGAGGAACTGAGGGAAGATTTAATATCTTCGTGGTTTGATTCTGTTTTTTTGTAGTACCAGACAGTGGTAGTTCCATTAAAGCTTGCAACGCTTCAGAAGCTGATGGGTAACGTTGACGAAAGTCATAGCGCACCATTTTATCTATAATATCTGCTAGCTGAGAGCTTACCTGTGTTTGATGACGCCAAATAATCTCACTTGTTTTAGGATCTTTTAAAAATTTAGCCGGAGATGTTCCTGTGAGGGCTTGAATACCAATAATTCCTACTGCATAAACATCACTGCTAAATTGGGGATTTCCATTGGCTTGTTCACTCGGCATATAGCCAGGAGTACCAATAGAGATCGTAAAAGCTGTTTCTCCTTGAGAATTAACGACCTGAGTACTAATTTGTTTGACTGCACCAAAGTCAATCAACACAATTTTACCATCTTGCCGTCGTCGTATATTTGAGGGTTTGATATCCCGATGAATTACCCCGTGTTCATGGACAAAGGCTAAGACTTCTAAAATCTCCTGTAAAAGTTTTATTACATAAGTCTCGCCCAACTGCTCACCTACAGGCAATTCTGCACTCAAATCATGACCTTCAACAAATTCCTGAACTAGATAAAATTCCTGATTTTCTTCAAAGCGAGCTAAAAGTCGAGGGATTTGGTCATGATTTCCTAGATTTTCCTGAATTTCTGCTTCTTTATGAAAAAGACGTTGTGCCTCACGTAAAGTATTAGGCTCGTTAACTCGTGGTTTCAAATGCTTAACAACGCACTTAGGATTTCCTGGTCGTTGTATATCTTCTGCTACGAAAGTAAAACCAAAACCCCCTTTTTGTAACTGTTTACGAATTTGGTAGCGTCCACCTATCTTTTGACCCAACATCAAAATCACCATAGGTCGTGGAAAATTGTTCCTTTATTTAATGTCGATTTTCGCACAGAATTAAAGTTGCTTAAATTTACAAAAAGAAGTACATAAGTGCTCCATACGACTGAACCTATTTATTTAGATAGTGAAAGATAAAGAAGTTGTGTTGTCAAAACGCCTCAGCGCTGTTAAAAATATTCAAGATTAAACAGGTTGTATTAGATACAAGCTAACTTGCTTTCATTCCGCAAATCACGCAAAGATTAAAAGCAAAAGAGCATTATTCTCATGATCTACTCCTTTCGGATGACACTCATTCCTCTCTACCTTGGGCGCTAAGCTGTAAAACAGCGCTGAAGATGGATTTCTCATCATCAAGGCAACTGTAAGGCGCGAAGCGCTTTGTGAGGTCAATGGTAAATAGGTTTATTGATAATAGCAGATGATTGTCTTTACAAATAGCAGTCATTTTTCACCTCGACTTGATGACGACAAGTAGAGTACAATTATCGCTTATAGCAATCGATACAGAAAGCCCATCGCTTCATACCAATTAACTAACATAAGAGAGTGCAATCACCACCTTGCTTGTTTTGGGAGTTATTGATCATCTGTCGGTTATAAAACTTTTTTATAGCGTGCTTTTTGATGGGTTTATACAGGATGTATAAGATTGCTTTTACATCACTTCTCCCATTCTCGATTCTCTAGAACCTCAAACTACTCACTTCCAGAAGTATGAAACTCAGCTTATGCATGATCGTAAAAAATGAAGAAATCACACTACCAAAATGCCTTAGCAGTGTCAAAAATGTTGTCGATGAAATAGTAGTTCTAGACACTGGTTCTGTGGATCGTACTCCGCAAATAGCACAAAGATTTGGTGCAAAAGTGCATCACTTTCAATGGTGCAATGACTTCAGTGCAGCCCGGAATGAAGCACTACAATATGTGACGGGTGATTGGATTCTTGTCTTAGATGCTGATGAGATTCTATCCCCCAAAATTGTTCCAAAGTTACGAGATGCTATTCAAAGGGAAGAATATTTGCTCATTAACCTTGTTCGTCATGAAGTCGGCGCAGCCCAATCTCCCTATTCTCTTGTTTCTCGCCTATTTCGTCATCATCCGGATATACACTTCACTCGCCCTTATCATGCTTTGATAGATGACAGCGTAACAGTCATTTTAAAACAAGAACCACACTGGCAAATAGGCTATTTACCAAATGTAGCAATTTTGCATGTGGGATACCAAAAAGATGTCATATCTCAACAGAACAAATACGTCAAGGCACAGGCAGCAATGGAAGAGTTTCTCGCGACTCATCCTCATGATCCTTATGTTTGTAGCAAATTGGGCGCATTATATGTAGATATTGGGAAAATAGCATCAGGCATTGAGTTACTTGCACGCGGCGTTACTGCCTGTGAAGAAAATTATGAGGTGTTGTACGAGCTCTACTATCATTTGGGTATTGCTTACAGTCGGCTTCAAAACTCTAAACAAGCGATCGCTCACTACAAAGCTGCCATCAAATTGCCTATTTACCCCATCCTCAAGTTAGGAGCATATAACAACCTCGGTAATTTACTCAAAGCCGTTGGTGATTTAAAAGGTGCACAAACGGCTTACCAAACAGCTTTAAAGATTGATCCTAATTTTGCTGCACTTCACTGCAATTTGGGACTGACTTTCAAATCAATGAATTTATATCCCGATGCGATCGCATCATATCAAAAAGCAATCCAGTTAAATCCTAGCTATGCAGAAGCATATCAAAATTTAGGAGTAGTGCTGCTAAAAACTGGTTATGTTCAAGAGAGTTTGACAGCTTTTAAAACTGCGATCGCCCTTCATGAACAGCGCAACCCCCAAGAGGCGCAGCGGTTACGGCAAAGTTTGCAAGAGATGGGGTTGATGTGAAAGTACATTTGTTGTGTGTCCTATAGAATTTAGTAGGGACGAACTGTCATTCGTCCCTACCAACTAGTGAACTAACCACTGACTGTTCTGACAAACTTCTCCAACCTATCCATTCCCTTTTCAATCGTTGCCATATCTGTAGCGTAAGAAATACGAATATTATCATCAGCACCAAAAGCTATTCCCGGAATCACTGCCACTTGCTGTTGTTCCAAAAGAGCACTACAAAATTCTAGGGATTTGAGCTTTGTTTTACTGATATCTGGAAACATGTAAAAAGCACCGTCAGGTTTTGGACAACTTAGTCCAGGAATTGCGTTGAGTCGTTCCAACATGACCTCTCGTCGTTTAGCAAAAGCTAGGCGCATCTCTTCTACACAGTCTTGTAGACCTTCTAAAGCCGCGATCGCACCATACTGAGCAAATGTACACACATTAGATGTACTATGACCTTGTATAGTACTTGCCGCTTTAATAATCTCCGTGGAACCTGCCAAATAGCCTAAACGCCACCCTGTCATCGAATAACCTTTAGCAAAGCCATTGCTGACAATTGTTCGAGCAAAAATTTCTTCACCAAGAGAACCAATGCTGATGTGTTTTGCGCCATCGTAGAGAATCTTTTCATAGATTTCATCGGAAACAACCAAAATATCAGCATCAACTACAACTTCTGCTAAAGCCTTGATCTCGTCCAATGTATAAACCATCCCAGTCGGATTCGATGGCGAGTTGAGGACAAATAGCTTAGTGTGAGGTGTAATTGATTTACGCAGTTGTTCAGCAGTGATCTTATAACCCGTTGAGGAATCTGTATTTACAATAACTGGTGTTCCACCTGCAATTGTCACCATTTCTGGATAACTTACCCAATAAGGTGCAGGAATAATGACCTCATCACCCGGTTCAATCAATGCTAGTATCAAGTTGAACAGAGAATGTTTGCCACCGTTGGTGACCATAACATTTTCTGCTTTGTAATTCAGACCATTATCGGTTTTTAACTTTCGGGCGAGAGCTTCCCTTAACTTTGGTTCTCCAACTTCTGGACCATACTTGGTCTTACCTTCATCTAAGGCTTTTTTTGCTGCAGCTTTAATGTGCGCTGGAGTGTCAAAGTCTGGTTCTCCAGCACTAAAACTGCAAACATCTATTCCGTCTGCCTTCATTGCCTTAGCTTTTGCTGCAATGGCCAAGGTTAAAGAGGGTTTTACTTGACTAACTCGTCCTGCCAGCTTCATCGTCACAACATTTCGGCAAATCTCTGATTGTTTCCAGAATAGCCCACATCTGGTAGCATAATTTCTATTTTTTCCCTTAAGAAATCTTTGTAGGTTAAAGTTTGGCGATCGCCTGTTCCAAAGTTAAGATTGCACAAAAATTCCACGCAAAGCGTGGAACAATGAGCTTCAACAGCAGCAGCCCCGTGCTCTACCCGAAGGGTGAGCGTCGGGAAGAATGCGAGGGAGTTGACGACAGTCTTCCTCCCTCGCCTAACGGCATTGGTCGGAAGACATAGAGGAAACGAGTAAATCTCCTGTGCATCTAGGCGGGTGCATTTTGATTTTCAATGTACTGACGCAGTACCGAGACAGTAACTCCGCCGCATGACGCGATAAAATACGATTCATTCCAAAGTACATCTTGCCAATAAATGCTGTTGATGTGTTCTGCAAACTCGCTTCGGATTCGACGGCTAGACACTGACTTAATGTTATTGACGAATTTGGATAAGTCCATTTGCGGGTAGTACTGAAACAGTAAGTGAATATGATCTTCTTGTGCGTTGAACTCAATCAGTTTACAATCCCATTTTTGACAAAGGTCAAATAGAATTTCATGCAACCGTTTGAGTATCTCGCCTGTGAAAGCCTTGCGTCTATATTTAGTTGTTAAGACCAAATGTGCTTTCATGTCAGATATAGCTCTACCACTAGAAACAAAATCATTTTTCATAGGCACTTTTAAATATATGAGCTATAGTCAGTGTAGCTTAGATAAAGCACGCTCAAATGAGAACTGCTTACCAATACCGATTACGATTGACGACAACACAGCAAGCCACAATTGATCACTGGCTTGAACTTGCTCGTCGTCAATATAATTATCGGTTAGCGGAACGGTTCACTTGGTATGAGCAGAATCGTTGTGATATTAATGCTTGTCCATTAATTTGCTATTTACCAGAATTAAAAGACCGTCCCGATTTCTATTCTCAGAAGCGAGATCTAGTTAATTCCAAAAAACGGTTTCCCGAATACAAGGAATTACCTTCCCACACCCTGCAAGATGTCATTGCACGGGTAGAGAAAGCGTTTGACCGTACTTTAAGTGGCGATAGCAATGGCAACAGAAGCGGTAAGCCTAGATTCAAGGGTCAACGACGATTTCGCTCAATTGCTTTTCCAGACCCTATTAAACCAGAACACATTAGTGGGAAATTCATCCAGCTTCCGAAAATTGGCAAACTGAAGATGATTTTGCATCGTCCACTACCCGACGGATTCAAGGTAAAGACGGCTACGATTACCAAGAAAGTAGACGGCTATTACATTACGCTGTCGTTGCAAGATGCTTCCGTTCCCGTTCTTACGCCTGATACTCCATCAATGGAAAACACCATCGGGATTGATATGGGATTGAAGTCTTTCTTGGTAGACGATTCAGGACAAGAAGTAGAAATCCCTCAATACTATCGGAAGTCTGAGAAACAACTGAAGCGGTTGCAGCGTTCTTTGTCTCGCAAAAAGAAAGGTTCCAATCGTCGCAAAAAGGCAATCAAACGAGTCGCTAAAGCACATTTGAAAGTCTCGAATACTCGCAAAGACTTTCATTACAAAGCCGCCAACAAGCTTTTACAGCAAGGAAAGCACATTGCACATGAAAAGCTGAATATCAAAGGAATCGCCAAGACGAGATTGGCAAAATCAATTCATGATGTTGGATGGGGTCAATTCCTGCAAATTCTCTCAATCAAGGCTGAAAGAGCCGGGTTGCTTGCAATTGCAATGAATCCAAACGGCACTTCTCAAAACTGCTCGGGATGCGGTACAAAAGTCCCAAAACAACTGAAGGACAGGATTCATATCTGTCCTGAATGTGGACTGACACTAGACCGTGACCACAATGCAGCAATCAATATCAAATATCTGGCGGTAGGGCATTCCGTCAGTAAAGCTCAGGTAACGTCCGATGCAATAGCAGGAGTCACTGAGAAGCCCGCGCTCTATGCGTCAGCATGAGCGTCGGGAGTATGTCACCTTTGTACCTATTATCCTCTAGGCCTTATGCGCTATGCTAGTCTTGAAATGCAAAACCCGTCCTTGGATCGCGAATATATAACCCCAGTGTGAGCGATCGCAACACTTCGTCCCAAACAGGTATTAGCTGTTCTGCTTGATCTGCCCAGTAATCGAATGTAATCAAGCACTGAATATTTGAGCCTAAACCAATGCAAGTGCGCGAAAAAGCCTCTCGTGGTTCTGCTTGGGTGTCAATAAACTTGATCTCACACCAAACTATTCGTGCCGTTTGACGCTTGATGGTAATAACTTCACCTTTCTCGATAGGGTTACGACTGTCGTCTTCCATAATTTTCTTCAAGGTAGCTTTGAGCGGAAACAGACTCCAGTCATTCGGTGGTAAGTGATTAAAAGATACCTCTAGACAGCAATCGTCGTGAGGTGGTTTTTTATCACAGAACTTGAATGAATTTTCTTGTGGTTCAAAAACCCAATCTTGGGGTACATTGAAGCGAACAGCTCCTCGATCTGCCACAAAAATTTTATAACCAGATGGAGCCTCCCAGTGATGGTCAGGTTTTAGTTCAAGCGTTTTCTTAATCCACTCGAGATTGCTTTTCTTACGCTTTGCCATAGTGTTTTTGCTTGCTAGGGCGCTTTTGCCCATTTAGTCAATACTACCAAACTGTTAGATGTTGCCAAGAAAGGATGAGAACACCAACTCATGTTTATTTTATGGAAAACCCCGTTGACCAAGATTTTTTCTTAGAATTAATGTTTGGTACGAGTTTACCGACACAACCAATCAATTACCAATAATTCTGGTAGAATTATGCCAAGAAAAGAACAAGGATGGGTCACATTTCAAACATCACAGGAGGAGCAGAAAATTCTTGAGGAGTTCTGCCAGCAGTCTCAGCGTACTAAGACAGAGATACTGAGAGAATTGGTGCGCGGTCTTGGTAAACACTCCTCCGCATCTTCATCAACACCTCCTAGTCACAATGTCAGAGAAGATACTTACACTCCTGACGAAAAACTGTATAGTGAGAAGAAGCCACTGAAAGTTAGTTCCCGTAACATTCTCAAAGGTGTTGTTAAACGAGTGATTACAGGGGCAGTTAATAGCGAGGTAACACTGGAAATCGTTCACAAGGTTGAACTGACCTCAATTATCACTAGAGTATCAGCCGAAGAAATGGGTTTATCAGAGGGAAAAGAAGCTTATGCAGTCATTAAGTCAAATGATATAGTTATTGCCAGAGAATAATACTTACTGCTCGTAGTTGCCTTTTTGCGCTAAAGTGCAACTACGAACAAAGACTTTACAAATTCACCAAAAGCTGCACTTACTTCGGGATATTAAACCAAGGGTAGATATTAAGTTTATAGCTAAGTTTTATATTAAAACTTAAATAAATAAGACTTTATTTTAACGCTTATATAAGTTCTGAACTACCACTTTCAAGTCTCTAAAGCTTGGGTGTATTGCACGTAACCGCATACTGTTACGAGCCTATCTTTCTGTAAGCATGAGCCGGAGTTTCAACATACAGATAGACGTAGCACTGCTCGTTCATGTTCTCATGGTTTAACACCAAAATTATCACACTATCGCACACAATTATACAAAATTCCTAAAACAAACTCCGCACTGGCTCCCCTTGTCCCCCTTATCTCCCTCTGCCCCGGTTCGTCAAATTATGATAAAAATATGAAAAGTGATCTAGAAAATTATGCGCCTCCTTGAGAATACGGACACACAGCCCAGTCTACCTGAAGTTCACCGCAGTATTGCGATTCCCGATGCTAAAAGCTTTTGGCGTAAGTTAATAGCTTTTATGGGACCTGGATATTTGATTAGCGTGGGTTACATGGACCCTGGTAACTGGGCAACAGATATCCAAGGAGGTGCAAAGTTTGGCTACACCCTGCTTTGTGTAATTTTGCTTTCCAACTTTGTAGCTATTGTGCTGCAATCTTTGTGTGTACGTCTATCTGTAGCGACTGAAAGAGACTTGGCTAAGTCTTGTCGAGACCAATTCAGTCCGAAAGTCAACATAATTCTATGGATATTGGCTGAGATAGGCATTATTGCTACAGACATAGCAGAAGTGATTGGCAGTGCGATCGCTTTGCAGTTGTTGTTTCAAATTCCTCTCATTGTGGGCGTTTGCTTGACCAGTTTAGATGTAGTGCTTTTACTGATGCTACAGCGCTTTGGATTTCGGTATCTTGAAGCTTTAGTTATCACCCTAGTCTCTAGCATAGGATTATGTTTTGTACTAGAAGTACTCTTTTCAAGACCCGATTTGAGCAGCGTTGTGCTGGGTTTTGTTCCTCAACCAGAAATTCTCCAAAAACAAGAAATTCTATACGTTGCCCTTGGCATTTTGGGTGCCACTGTTATGCCCCATAATCTATATTTACACTCAGCAATTACCCAAACACGGGCTTGGCAACGTACGCCAGAAAAAAAACGGGAAGCGATCAAGTTTGGCACTCTCGATTCAACAATTGCCTTGTCGTTTGCTTTGTTTGTGAACGCCGCTATTTTAGTTGTTGCAGCCGCTTCTTTTCATTTCTCTGGACATCAGGGAGTCGCAGAAATTGCAGATGCTTACAAATTATTGTCTCCTTTGTTAGGTGTGAAGGTTGCGAGTTTGGTCTTTGCCTTAGGTTTACTTGCTTCGGGTCAAAGTTCGACACTGACTGCGACTTTAACTGGGCAAATCGTCATGGAAGGCTTTTTAAATCTGCGCATCCTTCCCTGGTTACGCCGCTTCATCAGCCGGATGGCTGCAATTATCCCGACGCTGATCTGTATTGTCTTGTTCGGCAATGGCGGTACTACCAAATTGCTGATTTTTAGTCAAGTACTCTTGAGCTTCCAGTTGCCGTTTGCTGTCTTCCCATTAGTTATGTTTACTAGCAATCCCAGATTGATGGGTGAGTTTGTCAACCCTTTATGGCTAAAAGTACTCTGCTGGTCTATTGCATTGGTGATAGCAGTACTCAATCTCTGGTTATTATGGCAAAGCCTATTAGAATTACTCCATATACATTAAATTGCCCTAGTAAGGCGGATAGGCAAAATCATCTTCATCAGGGTAGACATAGGAGCTAGAAATTTCTGTCATAGCGATTTTGGGTGTCTCTATTTTTAGAGATTCTTTCCCAAAATCCTTGTGTTCCTCAAAAGTCTTGGAAATTATTGTAGACTCTTCTGAATCGGAGGCAATTAAGTACTGTGTCAACGTTGCAACTGTGGGGTGATGATAATCTACAGTTGACGCTACTAAAACTGTATTTGGTTCAATACCTCTTTCTTCACAATCAATGATAGGACAAAAAATTCCATGAGCATGAAATAATGGACCTTTTGGTGTCAAAGGTTGCTTGCGATAGCTAGCATAAGCCTTTTCTAGTTCGGCAACAAACCCACTAACCACACGACCTTGTTGGTATTCGCAGTAGGCTTTACTGAAACTTGCTCCTGCTGCACCATTGAGGGTTAGTTGTAATGGTGATGTGTGTAAAAATTTCTTATCTTCTCCTACTAGAAAAATCAAATAGCGAGTAAATGTTTTGAACTTAAGTTTATCTGCTAAAAAAGCATCATAATTGTCTTTGAGCGTGCCTAGTTTCACTCCTGTTTCTCGGTCTTTTACAGACAATGGTCCCCGGCGTACAATAACTAAGCGTGGAGTGGTGGAAAGAAATACCGTTTCTACTCCGGAGCTAAATTCATGCTCTATTTGCTGCCAATTGTCATCCGGATGAAAGCCAACTAAATGAGCATTATCTAACTTAATTGCTAAGCCGTGTGGCTGGATACCATCTTTGTCATACCGAGGATTAATCATCTGGCACCAAGGGATGACTTGAGAAGGTGGTGCGTTAAACTTTTCGTCCTCAAAGTCGAATTTCACAGATGGTTTGATCATCATTAGGTGCTACGCTCCCGTTTTGGGATGTTAAATTTTGGATTTGAAAATCCTTGCTTTGCTGTTTAACTCTTTTAGCATAAGCATTTTTAGCTCAATTAAAGGGAGATGGTAGCATATTATCCTTTATATTTTACCAAAACTTACGACTCTGGTAAGGTATTTCTCTAATTATGGAGACAGTTCTGCATTTCACACTTGGGTGTATGGATGTATAGAGAAACTATAAAATAAACTTATGCTTTTTAACAGTTACTCTATTCACAGCCATACACCGTTGAAAGAAATGATTGAAATAATTGCAGTTCACTTTCTTTCTTAACCTCTCCATTTTCGGAGAGATCAAGATGGGTTAAGTTTTGTGTATCTTTGTCTGATAGACACAAAGGGTATGGAACCCCTTCTTGAATCAAAACTGGGATAAGTGCTGATGATAATAGTCAATAATTTTTGATGTAACTTCAGATACATTTAGTCCATCAGTGTTGATTTCAATCGCGTCTGCTGCTTTTTTCAAAGGGGAGACTTTCCGGGTGCTGTCTTTCCAGTCGCGTTCGGCAATGTCTTTTTCCAGCTGCTCTAAACTTACACCTAGTTGACCTTGTTGTTGAAAGTCTTGCTGGCGACGACGTGCGCGCTCATTTACAGAAGCGGTTAAGAAAATTTTTACTTCTGCATCCGGGAAAACATGGGTACCAATGTCTCGTCCTTCAGCAACTAAACCACCTTTCTTACCCCAGCTTTGCTGTTGTTTAACCAGCGCTTGACGTACAAAGCTTTGTGCAGCTATTGCTGATACGCTAGATGTCACCTCTATAGATCGAATTGTCTGAGTGACATCATGACCATTGATCCGAACCCGCACTGGAGATTGTAAATCAAGGGCAGGCGCTAACTCAATGATGCATCGGCTAGCTAATTCTGCGATCGCGCACTCATCATCCAGAGCAATTCCATGCTGCAGCACTAACCAGGTGAGCGCACGGTACATAGCTCCTGTATCTAAATATACTATACCTAATTTTGCCGCCACTTGACGAGCAACAGTGGATTTTCCGGCACCTGCGGGCCCATCAATTGCGATGATGGGTTGGCGATCGCTTAGAATGATATTATCAATCAAACGTGTAGAACCAATGCGGGTTGCGATCGCAAGCATTGCTTCCTCTTCAACAATTTCTAAAGGCATCAAAGTAGTTGGTTCAACCAATTCTATATATTCCACTGATACAGTATTGACCTTTGTGACTTCTTGCTGCACCTCTGCTAAGAGTTTGTGAGAGTTCCGTTCTCCAGCGCGAAACATCGCTTCGGCCCGCCGTAAGCCACGATATAATACAGCTGCTTGCTCCTTTTGTTCCGCCGTCAAATATTGGTTACGAGAACTCGAAGCAAGACCCGACGCTTCTCGCACCGTTTGACAACCAACAATTTCTATTGGCAAATTCAGATCAGCTACTAGCCGCCGAATAATTGCCAGTTGTTGTCCGTCTTTTTGACCAAAATAGGCGCGGTCAGGCTGTATTAAGTTAAAAAGCTTGGTCACAATTGTCGCAACACCCTGAAAGTGACCCAGCCGAGAACTACCACACAAGCCAGATATCATAGCAGATGGGGGGATAACTTGTGTAACTTTTGACTCTTGTATATTCTTCAAGCCCACTCCCATTTCTTCCGGAGTCGGCGCAAAAATTACATCTACTCCAGCCTGTTCACACAGCTGCTGATCTTTTTCTAAAGAATGAGGGTATCGTTGATAATCCTCGTTGGGACTAAATTGCAGAGGATTTACGAAAATACTGACAATGACTATGGCATTTTCTTGCCGTGCCCGTTGAATCAGATGTAAATGACCTTGATGTAACGCTCCCATTGTGGGAACAAAACCGATAGCTGTCTGGGATCTGCCAGTCACTTCAAATTGCAGTGGCTGTGGCTCCAGCAGTTGTTTCTCTATGTGATGTTTAGCTAAATAGCAGCGTAAGGCTGCAACTGTTGTCAACAGGCGCACAAAAGACCCCTAGTTTTGCTAGCTTCTCTCCCCGTTAGTTTATAACCGAAACAGGGAAAACAGACTAATAACTAGGGGAAGAGGAATTGTTGATTGTTAGGTTGATATACATTCAAACTGCACAAACACTCATTGCAACTGTTAACAGAAAACAATTAACTGACCACTGTTTTCTGTTAACGAGTTCAGCGAATGAAAGTGTAATTTTTAGGCATTATCCATTAACAAATCTTATCGACCTAAGACGTCTATCCGCACAGGTGCAACTCCACTGCCCATCATTCCCAAAATTCGTGCGGCTGCTGCGGAAAGGTCAATAATGCGACCCCGAACGTAAGGTCCTCGGTCATTGATTCGCACTACAACAGAGCGACCATTACGGGTGTTGGTAACACGGACTTTTGTGCCTAAGGGTAAGCTGCGATGCGCAGCTGTCATGCCTTCAGGGTTGTACCTCTCACCTGCGGCTGTTTCACTTCCAGAACCATCATAACCGTACCAAGAAGCTATACCCTTTAAGGAAACGAGTACCGATCCAATAGAAATCTGTTTTGGCAACTTTGGCATTGAGAGTCGCCCTGGTAAATTAGCAACCCCGCTTAAAGGAGATGCATTCCCTATGAGTCTGCGCAGACGATTGGCTGCTTGCAATGCATCTTTAGCGGGGTCTTTGGTTGTGCCTGCTAGTTGTGTATTGCTATTGATTTCCACGAGATCATCGTTATTCACTTTGATTGTGTAGCGATCGCGTGGTTGAGCTTCATTAGCAGTAGATGAGCTCGGTGCTGTCCAGCTTACTGTGATCTTGCTGGCATCCACTTTGTTCAGAATGAGCTGGTTGATTTTAGCTGCTACTGCTGTAGCTCTTTGCATCGGGTCATCACTTGGATTAGTCTGGTTACCAACATCCACACTTGTCCCAATCGTTGCAATCTTAACTGGATTGTTAGCAAAATTGCCAATTACACCAACTTTAGTGTTTTTGGTTGCCTGTGGCTGTTGACCAATGAAGGTGAGAACAGGAATTTTGTGAACAAAGAGCGTTGCCGCCTGATGTCCTGCTACTTGATGAGGCTGAATTTCAGCAATCACATTAGCATCCGAAGCTAGTTTCTCTGTTGAAGATTGATACTCTCCAACTTTCATGACCTCACCAGAAGGTAAAGGTGCCGAGGTTGAGATTTTTTGCTTGGTTGTTTGGGCACGACCAACAGATGGTATTCCCACAACAGTAGTAAACAGAGCGACAACAGTCAAAATATGTCTTTGATTCATGCGTCCGACTTTTAAAGCGACTGTAGAACAGAAGTTTCAAAACCAATAGGAACTGAAACCTTAGAAAGGGATGTTCCTCCGAACTTAAACTCGTTCCGCTTTCACTTTTTGCTAATAACTGCAACAGACTAACACGAACTTCCATGCTTGGGGATCAGGGTTTTAGCGTAAGTTGTGGTAATTTTATTAAATTCCTTGTCGGACTATAACCGCAAAACCGTTCTCGTATCAGGATTCTGGTGACATCGGAGCTTTTCGATAAATTAATAATTTTTTTGTTAAAACTTAACAATATTTGGAAATCAAATTGATGTAATAGCATTTACGGTTGTCCATAAACCAAATTGCTGGTATTGTAATGCGAACGACATATTATTTCCTCAGAATTTCTCTCAGACACATTAGTATGTACGTGCATAAATAATTTAAATACAAAAGATCATATTTTGTTATTTTGGATACTTCATTGTGGCATGGATTGCTAATTGCCAAAAAGGGTCAAAGCTGGAGCATAATGAAGTTTAAAGGAGATATCAACTATTGGAGCTTGTTCTAAATCTGAGTTGACAAGTGCTCTATAACCAAGTTAAAAAGCTTGATATTCAGGTACAACTACGCTCAATTAGGTTGTTCAAAACGCTTATAATTACACACAGAACAGCATAAAAGCGGCTAAGTAAGTTGACATAGTTGTCTAGCAGATTACACGCAAATTGAGTAGAGGAAGCCGAGAACAGTGATGATCCCTTACTTAATCATTCTTAAAAGAAAATAAAAATTCATAATGAAACAATAGATTGAAACCACTTAGATTTACCAAATCCGTTCCAACTTCAACTTCTTCAACATGGTGTAATCAGAGGTGTAATCTGTAACATCAAGTTTTTGACATTATCTGGCTTTCAGCAATCTCTATTCTCAATAAGCTATAATAGGGTTTCTATTTTTTTATCTCAAAATAAGTGCATAAGTTGATTTTGCTGATACCAATTAAGGTATGTCGGGGCAGTTCTCCTAAACTATCTCCGATGCAAATATATTGGGCCCTAAACACATAATTATAGTTTTGTCAAGAGAACTAAGTTATAGTAATGCCCGACATGATATGATTACTGATCTAGACTAATCTCGTGTTGCAGTAGGTAAATACCGTGGTAGCTGACAATAATACTGATCTATCAAATGCTCGCGAGCAGTTACGGCAATATATTCTGCAAATAGAAGATCTTGCAGCACTACAAGAACGTAACCGTATTGCTCGAGACATTCATGATTCATTAGGTAATGCACTAACGACGCTCAATATTCAGCTGCAAACTGCTCTCAAACTTTGGTCTCTCGATCCAGCCCAAGCTCAACAATTTTTAGCAGAAGCTCATCGCTTAGGAGCTATAGCTATTCAAGAAGTTCGTCAATCTGTCAGAAGTATTCGAGAGAATGAACTTCCAGAACAGTCACCAGAAGCACTGATCAATGCTCTTGTAGAAAACTTTCATTCCTCCACAGGTATACTACCTTCTACAACAATCAACTTGTCTGGTCGTTTGCCTATCAAGGTTGTCACGACTATCTACAGGATTGTGCAAGAATCTTTAACAAATATCTGTAAATATGCACAAGCAACAGAAGTACAGATTCAGCTAGACAGCACCCCAAACCATTTATGCCTCATTATTCAAGATAATGGCAAAGGGTTCAAGACATCTCAACACAGAACAGGCTTTGGACTCCAAGGAATGGGAGAAAGGGTGACGGCGTTACAAGGTACCTTAAACATCGAGAGTAAACCAGGGAAGGGTTGTAAAATAACAGTTGAGCTTCCTTTGGAGCAGGTTGACGAGGAAGAAGAAAACTCAGAAGAAAATTTTGGGTTAAAAACTCCCCAAAGAACTGAGAAAACATCCCAAGAGGATTTTGGGTTGAAAATTCCCTCAAGAACTGAGAAAACATCCCAAGAGGATTTTGGGTCGAAAATTCCTCAAAAAGCCGAAGTAGAAGCCAAACCCAGCATTGCTCTTTCGTCAGAACATTACAAACGCTTGGAAAGTATTCTTGCACACCTAATAGGACCTGTTGCCTCTACGTTATTACAACAAGTTATACCATCAGCGTTTAGCTTTGAAGAATTAATAAACAAGTTGACGCTTCATCTCACAGAGCATCAACAAATGGAGTTAAGAGAAAAGGCTATATTCCTTTTACAGGAATCTACTGTTCAGCCTAAAATTATCTCCGAGAGCTTACCAGCTCAACAATCTCAAGATATTAGCGAAGGTTTTATCCATCAATGCGAAAGAGATTTGGCTGAATTGATCGGTCCAATTGCGTCTTTTCTTGTCCAAAAAGCCGTTAACTCATCTCAAGGAATTTCTCGCTCAGAACTTGTGGATATTTTGGCAACCAAAATTCCTGAGCCGCAAATAGCGTTGAAATTCAAAATGCGCCTACTTTCTTAACTTATAATTCCCC
>Ga0209062_1002177_pt1 | contig 27756 bp, 27 predicted proteins | sample Coa_R2_2_FD_187158 | JGI IMG/M metagenome (GOLD analysis project Ga0209062, IMG submission 187158) | Surface soil microbial communities from Centralia Pennsylvania, which are recovering from an underground coalmine fire - Coalmine... | ecosystem: Environmental > Terrestrial > Soil > Unclassified... | reverse complement strand
TCTCAGTCCCGGTGTGGCTGGCCGTCCTCTCAGACCAGCTACGGATCGCGGCCTTGGTGGGCCGCTACCCCACCAACTAGCTAATCCGCCGCGGAGTCCTCCCACGGCTGCTCGCGCATTTCCCCGGCCCCCGCTATGGAACCGGGCGTATGCGGTCTTAACGGCGGTTTCCCGCCGGTATCCCCCACCGCGGGGCAGATCCTCCACGTGTTACTCACCCGTCCGCCACTAGAGCTTGCGCTCTCGTCCGACTTGCATGTCTTAGGTGCGCCGCCAGCGTTCGTCCTGAGCCAGGATCAAACTCTCCATGACAATTCGGGCCACAGGGCCCAAGCTCTCTGTCAGAGTCAGAAAGTGATAAGGCTCACACGCTTGCGAACCGTCGAACGGGGCCGTAGCCCCAGATCGACAGCTTGTCTCTCTTCACTTGTCAAGGTGCCGCGCCACCGGACTTGCGTCCGGGGCACACTTCTAATGGTATCACCTGCACCCATGATTGTCAAGACATTTTATAGCTTAACACTCAAGTCGCGGGCGTCGAGCGGTCACCGCGACTGGCCTTCAGGGGGGTGCACCGTGAATACTACCACCTGCGCGGCTTATGTCAAGGGGGCCCTCTCATGTCCACAGCACTGGCACGATACGTGCACTTTCGCAGGTGGTCGCCACACCAGAAAGCGAGGTGATGAGGCTCGATGCAGCTGCCCCTTCCGGCCTATCTTCAGATCGAGCCGGTCGGCCAGTGTAATCTGCGCTGCCAGATGTGCGCCATCCAGTTCCGGCGCGACGGCCCGCCGCATGGGCCTCCGGCCTTCATGTCGTTCGCGGCCTTCACCGGCCTGATCGACGGATTCGAGGGGCTGCAAGAGCTACATTTGCAAGGGTTGGGCGAGCCGATGATGCACCCCCGCTGCTTCGATATGGTGGCCTACGCCGCGCGGCGCGGCATCCGCGTCAGCACCAATTCCAACCTGACCTTGCTCAACGACCGGCGGGCCGAGCTGTGCGCGACGAGCGGGCTCGCCTGCCTGCATGTCTCGATCGATGGCGCCACGCCCGAGACCTACGAGCGGATTCGCGTGCGCGCCCATTTCGACTGCGTAGTGCGCAACGTCGAGCGACTGCAAAGGGCCAGGTGGAGCGCGGCGTGGCCGCGGTCTGGAACGACCCTGCCTTTGAGTCATTCCGCGCGCGGCTCGACTCCTCCGATCCGCCCGAGGTGTGCCGAAGCTGCGCCGTCTATAACGGCACGTTCTAGCGGGCATGACCATGAGCCATCGCACGTTCGAGCACCATGCAGAGCCGGCGGAGGCCGACGTCCTGTTGCCCACCTGCAACCGCCGCGAATCGCTGTTGATGGCCCTGTCCGGGCTGGCGGCGCAGACCCTGCGCCGCATGCGGGTGATCGTGGCCGACCAGAGCGACGACCCGGCCGAGTGCAGCCCGGTCGTACAGGCGCTGCGACGGGTCATCGAGGTGCGCGGCGGCGCCGTGGAGTGGCACACCCGCCCCCAGGTCCATGGCATCGCCGAGCAGCGCGATTTCCTGTTGCGGCGGGCCGGCGCTCCGTATGTCCTCTTCCTCGACGACGACGTCTTCATGGAGCCGTGGGTGCTGGAACGAATGGTGCGCGTCCTGCGGGCGCAGCGCTGCGGCTTCGTCGGCGCCTTCCCTGCCGGCCTCTCCTACCGCCACGACGTACGTCCGCAACAGCAGACGCTCGACCTGTGGGAGGGCCTGGTACGGCCGGAGGCCATCTCGCCCCGGGACGCCGACGTACACCATTCCGAGGCCTGGGACCGCGCGCAACTGCACCGCGCGGCGAACCTCTACCACCCGGCCGCCGCCGTGCCACCGGGCGAAGTCCGGCTGTACAAGGTGGTCTGGATCGCCTCCTGCGTGCTCTACGATCGCGCCAAGCTGCGGGAGGTGGGCGGCTTCTCATTCTGGCCGCGCCTGCCGCGCTATCACTCCGGCGAGGACGTGCTGGTGCAGAACCTCCTGATGCGGCGCTGGGGTGGGTGCGGCATGCTGCCCTCGGGCACCTATTTCTCCGAAGTGCCGTCGACGGTGCTGAACGAAGCGGGGGCCGTCGACGGCCACGCTCTGGACCTCTTGCCGGAGATGGTCGCCCGCTGGGCCACACAGACGCCCGATCCGGCGGGCGCGACTGCGGACGTATGAACGATCCCTTCGCGGCCGACCTGCTGGCGCGCCTGCCCTTCACCGTCGGCAAAGTGGCCCTATTGCGGCCCTCGCGCATCGGCGACTTCATCTGCGCCTCGCCGGCCCTGCGCGCGCTGCACATGGCGCTGCCCTCCGCCGCGATCACCATGATCACGCTCCCCCTGCTGAGCGAGTTGGCCGAACGCTCGCCGTACCTCGACCGTGTGGTCCCCTTCCCGGGCTATCCCGGTCTGGCCGAGCAGTTCTTCGAGCCGCGCCGCACGGCGGAGTTCTTCGTGGCAATGCAGCGGGAGCGTTTCGACCTGGCCATCCAGATGCAGGGCTCGGGCGTCTACTCCAATCCGTTCACCCTGATGCTGGGCGCACGTGTCACCGCCGGCTTCGTGCGGCCCGGCGATGGGCCGGGCCGCCTAGACGCCGCGCTGCCCTTCCCGGCCGACGAGCACGAGGTGCGGCGCGTCCTGGCCCTGACGACCTTCCTGGGGGCGCCGCCACGCGGCGACGGCCTGAATCTCCAACTGCGAGCGGACGACCACGCGGCCGCCGCGCGCCTGCTGAACGGCGCGGCAGCGCCCCTGATCGGGCTGCACACGGGGGCGCGCGACCGAACACGGCGCTGGCCGACCGAGCGGTTCGCCGCCACGGCCCTGTCTTTGCGGCGCCGCTTCGGGGGAACGATCGTAGTGGTGGGCGACAGCCACGAGGAAGAGGCGGCGGGGCTCATCGAGCGTCAGGCCGGCGACGGCACGGTGAATCTGGCGGGGCGCAGCGGGCTGGCGGTCCTGGGCGCGGTGATCGCGCGGCTCGCCGTACTCGTGACCAACGATAGCGGCCCGGCGCACATGGCGTACGCCCTGCGCACGCCCGCCGTGGTCATCTTCGGCGGCGGCCCGCACCGCATCCTGGAGCACCCCGTGCCCTGCCGGCCCTGCGGGTACACGTCGTGCCCCATCGGCTACCCCTGTCTCCACGGACTCAGCGTGGAGCGGGTCGTGGGTGCGGTGGAAGAGATCATCCGAGCATCCGATGGTACGGCAAGGGCATCGGGGAGCTGGAGAGGAGAGAGCAATGTACACCCTTGGCATTAACGCGGTCTACCACGATTCGGCGGCCTGTCTGGTGCAGGATGGCCGCGTCATCGCGGCGGCCGAAGAGGAGCGTTTCTCGCGCATCAAACACGGCAAGCGGCCGATCCCCTTCTCGACCTATGAACTGCCGTTCAACGCCATCGACTATTGCCTGCGCGAGGCCGGCCTCGCGCTCGTCGACGTCGATCACATCGCCTACTCATACGATCCCTACCTGCTGCTGGGGGCGCACGCCGCCGAGGCGGCGCTGACGCTGCCCCTGGAGCCGAGCGCCCATCCAGTTCCGGCGGAGTGGGAGGCGGCCTGGGACCCGCTCTTTCTCTCCGCCATCGTCAACGCGCCCCGCCACCTGTCCGGCGGCGCCCCACACCATCTGCGCGAACGTTTCCGCGGCGCGCGCCCGGACGGCCCCTATCGCTGGCACTTCGTCGAGCATCATATCGCCCACGCCGCCAGCGCCTTCCACGCCTCGCCGTTCGACCGCGCGGCCGTCCTGACCATCGACGGCCGCGGAGAGAAGGCCACCACGACCTACAGCATTGGGCAGGGCAACGAGCTCCGGCGGATCGGCCAGGTCAACATGCCGCACTCGCTCGGCCTGCTGTACGAGGACGTCACCGCCTACCTCGGCTTCCTGCCCTCGTCCGATGAGTACAAGGTGATGGCGCTGGCCTCCTATGGCCGCCCCCGCTACGTGGAGGAGATGCGCGACCTGGTCACCGTGTCGTCCGGCGGCCGCTATACCGTGGCACCGCGGCAATTGGAAAAGCGCTTCGGCCCGGCCCGCCGGCGCGGCGGGGAGATGGAGCAGCGCCATTACGATATCGCCCACGCGGCGCAGGTCGTGCTGGAAGAAGCGGTGGGCGCTCTGACGGGGTGGCTGCACGAGGCGGCGGGTCTGGACAGCCTGTGCATGGCCGGCGGCGTGGCGCTGAACTGCGTCATGAACGGACGGCTGCGCGACCGGGGTCCGTTCCGTCGCATCTGGGTGCAGCCGGCGGCCGGCGACGCCGGCACCGCCCTCGGCGCCGCGCTGTGGGTCGACGCCCAGGTCCGCGGCGCCACGGATCGGCGCTTCACCATGGAGCATGCCTATCTCGGGCCGGCCTATGGCGACGAGGAGATCGAGGCGTTGCTGCGCTGGACCAAGGCGCCGTATCGCCGCATGGGCGACATAGCGGCGGAGGTCGCCGGCATCCTGGCCGAGGACAAGATCGTGGGTTGGTTCCAGGGTCGCATGGAGTATGGACCGCGCGCGCTCGGCGCCCGCTCCATCCTGGCCTCCCCACTGCACGCCTCCATGCAGGCGCGCCTCAACGAGATCAAGGATCGGGAAGATTTCCGTCCGGTGGCGCCGGTGGTGCTCGAAGAGCGGGCTGCCGAATGGTTCAGGGGCGCCGGGGCGTCGCCCTTCATGCTGTTTGTCTTCGACGTGTTGCCCGAACAGGCCGGCCGCATACCCGCCGTTTGCCACGTGGACGGGACGGCCCGTATCCAGACCATCAACCGGCGGCAACAGGCCCTTTACTACGACCTCATCGCCGCCTTCGAGGCGCGCACCGGCGTCCCCATCCTCGTCAACACCTCCTTCAATACCCGGAGCGAGCCGATCGTATGCTCCCCGCGCGACGCCCTGGAGTGCTTCTGGACCTCTCCACTCGACGCGCTTGCCATCGGCCCATACCTGATCGAGAAGCCGTAGGGATCGATGAGTATCGAGGTATCGGTCGTCGTGCCGACCTACCGGCGGCCAGAGCTGCTCGACCGCTGCGTGGCCGCGCTGCTGGCCCAGGACCTGGAGCCCGGCAGGTTCGAGGTCATCGTGGTGGACGATGGCGCCTGCAAAGAGACGGAGTCCGTGGTGGCGCGCCGGGTCGGGCAGGCCGAACGCGTGGGCCTTCACCTGCGCTACCTGTGCACCTCGGGCGGGCGCGGCCCGGGTGCCGCCCGCAACCTGGGCTGGCGGGCCGCACGGGGCTGGCTGGTGGCCTTCACCGACGACGATTGCCTGCCCGAGGGCGGCTGGTTGCGCGCGGGCCTGGCCGCGTGCGGTGATGCGGATGGGGCGAGCGGCCGCCTGGTCGTGCCGATCCCGAGCCGACCTACCGACTACGAGCGCAGCGTGTCCCAGCTCGAGAACGCCCTCTTCGTCACCGCCAACTGCTTCTATCGGCGGCGCGCCCTGGAGGCGGTCGGCGGCTTCGACGAGCGCTTTACGGTGGCGTGGCGCGAAGACAGCGACCTGCATTTCAGCCTGCTCGAACGCGGGGCCCGCTTGGTCCAGGCCTCTGAGGCGGTGGTGAACCATCCGGTACGCCGGGCCGGTTGGGGCAGCAGCATCGCCGGACAGCGCAAGAGCATGTTCAATGCGCTGCTGTACAAGAAGCATCGACGCCTGTACAGAGACATGGTCCAGCCGGGGCCGCCGTGGGCATACTACGGCGCCGTGCTCGCGCTTGGCGCGGCCAGCACCGGGGCGGTATGCGCCGCACGGCGCTGTCTCCTCGGCGGTCTCGCCCTGTGGCTGTGGCTGACCTTGCGCTTCTGCCTGCGGCGGCTGCGCGGCACCTCGCACGCCCCCAGCCACGTCGCGGAGATGGCCCTCACCTCCGTGGTCATCCCGCCACTGGCCATCTACTGGCGGCTGCGCGGCGCCGTGCGCTTCCGCGTGTTCTTCCTCTGATTACCGCCCAGGGGTGGGAGGGCGCACGCCCTCGTCCGGGGCTACTCAGGCTCCGGGGCCAGGAACCAGTCCAACGCCTCACGCGCCACCTCTGGCGGCACCGTGTGCGGTCCGTCGAACTCCCGATAATCGACGTCATAGCCGGTCCCCTGGAGGATAGGCACGATGCGGCGGCTGCATACGTCGATGGGCAGGGTCTGGTCGCGCGTGCCGTGCGAGATGAAGATGCGTGGCCTGCCGCTCTGAGCCGTCGGCGCCATAAACCCCGGCGAGAGGGCCACGACGTGGGTGAAAAAGTCGCCGTTAGTGAGCCCGAGCGAGAGGGCGTAGGAGGCGCCGTCCGAGAAGCCGCCGATGGCCACGTGCGACGGGTCGACGGCGTAGCGGTCGAAGAGGTGCGCGAGCGCCGCGTCGATGAAGGCCACGTCCGGGCCGTAGCGCCCCCGCACGGCATCCCAGGTTGATCCGCGCGCGTCCGGTGCCAACAACACGAGGCCCGCGCCATCCGCGTAGGGCATGAAGAGGTTGAGGCCATGTTGCGCGATACCACCGGCGCCGTGTAGCATGACGGCGAGCGGCGCCGGGTGATCCGGTTGGTAGCCCGCGGGCACGTAGATGAAACCGTCGCGAACGCCATCGAGGTCTAGCCGTTGCAGCCCAACGGGCCCGGCGTGCAGGGGTTGCCCCGGCCGTGCCAGCAAGCGGCCCTGCGAGGCCGAGGCGTCCCCGCTGCGCGATCTCCCGCGATTCAATTGCCCCATCCTTGTACTCTACCGTACGTCGCCGCTGCACCGCGGGGATGACGGCGAAGCGCACCGGTGCTAACAATCTTGTCATGCAGCGCCGGCCGCCGGACCCCTGGCATAGATGGCATGTCATTTGCGTTAGATATAGGTGGCGCTAGGATGTCGCCGGAGTAGTGCAGGCATGTTCAGGCCTGTTGATGTTGTGGGCGGCGCAGGCTCGGCGGTAGGGGGCGGGCGGCCGCGTGACGGCTAGCTTGTGTGCCCCGCTGTGCGCCCGCGTCGCGAGGATGGGAGGATAAGAGATGGCAACTATCGAGAAGTCGATTGAGGTGAAGGTGCCGGTTCACACGGCCTATAACCAGTGGACACAGTTCGAAGATTTTCCGCAGTTCATGGAAGGCGTGGAGGACGTCCGCCAGATTGACAATACCCACCTCCACTGGAGGGCGCGCTTCGGCGGCAAGGTCGAGGAGTGGGATGCCGAGATCGACGACCAGGAGCCCGACCGGCGCGTCTCCTGGCACGCCATTAGCGGCGCTCAGAATGCCGGCGCCGTGACCTTTGCGCCTACCGACGCCGGGACAACGCGCGTTGATCTGCGACTGGACTACCAGCCCGAGGGCGCCACGGAACAGGTAGGCAGCGCGCTGGGCCTCGCCTCTCGCCGCGTCGAGGGCGATTTGCAGCGCTTCAAGGAGTTCATCGAATCGCGCGGCCAGGAGACCGGCGCCTGGCGCGGGAGAGTAACTGGCGGACAGAGCGCGTCGGCACCCGGAGCCATGGGCGCCGGTATCGCCGATGATAGGACAGGCGGTCAAGCGTCACAGGAGTTTGAGGCCGATCGCCCGTACAACCGCATGGGTGCGCGATCCACCGATTCCATTGACGGTACCACCGCCGACGACATCGTGGAAGGAAGCTCGGATTACCCCTTCGCGGGACGAGCGCGCCGGCCACTCGGCGAGGGTGACGCACAGACGTCGCCCGAAGGCGTCGATCGCGTCGTCGACGCAAACCGTGAGCCGATCGATCGTCCCGTCGACTCTTAATAGATGGTAGACCCCCCATCCGCCCGGACCTCCTGGCCAGGAGGTCCGGGCGGATGGGGGCCACAACTGGGCCGGGCCGACTGCCTGGCGGTCGGGGATCGACTGCAGGCGTGCGGCACGGATCTTGCTGCGTTCGCTGGATGGCGAACTATTAGTCCCCCGTAAGTATGCCCTGGCCACCGCTGCAGTCGAGCGGTCGCAGGCTCGACAACGGACTTAGCGGCCCGTCAGCGTGCGCGATTGCATATTCCCGCATCAAGCCAGGTGCCCTTGCCGGGAACTGCGCCGAAGTTGGCCACTGGGCGACGGGCTCGACGGCCCACGATCATCCCTAAAGTCACGCCATAGACGGCATGTGCCAGCACCATGGTGATGGGGCGTCCCGGCCGGTCGCGCGTGGGTGGAGGCAGGATGCCCAGGGCCGGGATCCACCCGGCGTAGCTCGCCGCCCAGACCAGGACGCCATAGATGGCGCCTTGCAGGGCCGGCGCGAGCGGAGGGCGCAAGGAGCGGTGCAGCAGCCCAAACACAGCGCCGACACTGGCGCCGAACCCCAGGTGCAGCGCGGTGGTCAGGGCGCGCTGCAGAATGTCGGGCCGCTGCCGCACGCCGAGGGCATCCAGGAAGGCCGCGGTGATGCGTGCGGGCGGTTGGCGGCTGAGCAGCCCGGCCGCCTGCGCGCCAACTGTGACCGCCGTCATCGCCAGCGTGGCGACGACACCGGCGCCCGCCCCCTCGCACAGGATCGCAATGGGGTGCAGCCCCAATCGATGGCGCATCATCGCTCAGGCCGTCTCATTTCTGACTCGGGATGGGGAACTCGCCGAGCTTGACCTTGTAGGAGTGCCGCTGGTTGTTCTCGGTCACGACGTGCAGCGTAACCGTCTGATTCGGCTTGTACTTGGCCAGCGCCTGCAACAGATCGCCGTAGGTCGCAACCTCCGTGCTGTCGATGGCCACGATGATGTCGCCGCTCTTCAGGCCGGACTTCGCAGCCGGGCCGTTCGGGGTGACGCTGTCGATCCCCACGCCCGAACTGACCGGCAGGTTGTTCTGCTGCGCCATCTGCGGCGTGACCTCCACCAGGCTGAGGCCCAGATAGGGACGCCCGCTATGCACGACGTGCCCGTACTTCATGATCTGGCCGGAGATGTTCTGTACCGTGCTCGACGGAATGGCGAAGCCCACGCCGGCGGCCGGCGCATTGAACTCCGGGTCGACGGCCGTCAGGGTGGGGATACCTACCATCTGGCCGGCCAGGTCGATCAGGGCGCCGCCGCTGTTCCCGGGGTTGATCGCCGCGCTGGTCTGGATCGCGTTGAGGATCGATCCCGCCGTTCGCGGGCCGTTCTGCCCCTCATCGACCGTGCGGTTGAGCGCGCTGACGATGCCCTCGGTCGCGGTGGTGCCGATGCCGAGAGGGTTGCCGATGGCCAGTACGGACTGGCCGATCTTCAGGCCGCCCGAGTTGCCCATGGACAAGGTCGGCAGCTTCGAGGCGGAGATCTTGACCACGGCGATGTCGTCGACGGGATCGGTACCCACGAGTTGTGCATTTAGCGTGCGCCCATCGGCGAGGGTGACGGTGAGCTTGCTGGCCCCGGAGACAACGTGGTAGTTGGTGACCACGTACCCATCACTCCTGAGCGTGACGCCGGAGCCGAGGCCGGTGCCGACGTTGGTGACGCGCACGACGGCCTTCTCCGCCTTGGCGATGGCCTGCTCGCGCAGGACATCTGTCTGGGGTGCCGGCACGGCCTCGCGCGGCGCGGCCGCGCTGGCCGGCGTGCCGGCCGGGTGGGCGGTGACGAGCGCGGCGCCGACGAGGCCGCCAGCCGCGGCGATGAGGACACCTCGCGCCGCACCACGCCAGTTGGCGGGTGACGGTGCCGGTTGGGTGCTGCCTGACAAGTCGTCCATGATCTGCTCCTTGCGAACCTTTCTCTGTCCTCGTTCATCCGTCCCGCGCGGCGGACACGACCGCGTCGGCGGGGAGCGAGTGCCTCAACGCTCTGTGACGTGTATGATGCAATGCGAGTGCCACGGTGGGCCGCCTTCAGGCAGGCCCTCCACCGAGCTTGTCCCCGATCTTCTCGATGAGCGACTCGCCCTTTCCGGTTGTGCCGGACCCGTCGTCCCCGGCCTGTTTGGGTGGCAACACTGGGCCGACGGGGTCGCCGGGCAGACTGTCGTAGACCTTTGCCGGGGCGGGCGGCAACCCTCGACCTCGGCGTAGCCCCGCATCATCTCGATGCGCGAACGCTCGACCTGCTCGCGATCGATCTGGCCGGCGCCGGCGAAGAAGCGGTGGAGGGAGAGGTCCGCGGGGCGATAGAACAGGATCGCCCGGGCCGCCTCGCCATCGCGCCCCGCACGCCCGATCTCCTGATAGTACGAATCGGGCGAATCGCTGGCGTCGTGGTGGAAGACGAAACGGACGTTAGGCTTGTCGACGCCCAGGCCGAAGGCTATCGTCGCGACGATGACGGCGAGGCGATCGCCCATGAAATCATCCTGGACGGCCCATCCAACTGCAAGGCGGCGATCTGGTAGATGGCGGACTTGCCCGAGCCGGTCGGCATCACGACCAGGGTGTCGCGGCCGGCCAGGAGGGCCTGGACGGCTTCCGCCTGGCCGGGGTGTAGCCGTTCGTAGCCAAAGCGCTCGCGCGCGATCTCTCGTATTCGTTCCTGAGTGATGGACACCGACTCTCTCCTCTACCCGCTCGCATCCCGCTCCGGCGGTGCTCCTTTGCCCCGCCTGCGCACAGTAAGGGCAGGGCCGATGCCAGGCCGCCCGCGCGTTACCGGCCACCGCTCGCCTGCGCGGTGCCTCTACGGAACGGCAAGATCGCGGTGGGGGCGACATTGCGGCCTGGCGTTTAGGCTCCTCCGCCCCGGCTTGAGGGCGACCTTCCGTGGCGCTCTTGACAGGCGTTCCGGTGCATGATTAACTGGCACAGGTCGTGCAGTAGACGGAGTTGGATTCGGAGCGTCCGCTAACGCAACGGGCTGCACCCACACGCCTCGGGAGGCGCACCATGATGCCACGGCAGTTTGGCGCATGCCCAGCCGTTTACGGTGTCACACGCACAGAGATCAACGTGCCAGGGATGGGACACGCGCGTTCATTCCTTCGAAAAGCCCGTGCCCTTCACAACGCGGCTTGTATCCGGCCGGCCGTCTTCGGCTCCGCCGGGGGACGGAATCACAGGCGATCGGACCAGTTGTAATGGCGGATAACCGTGCCGAGGGGACGAATAGGGCGGCGCTTTCCCCCTCCTGGCAGCGAGCGCTCTACCTGCCGCTGATCGTGCTCGCCTGGCTGGTGGTCGTGCTCATCGCCGGCTGGCTGCTGACGCACATCGCCCGCACCCTCCTGACCCTCGGGCTGGCGTCCATCATTGCCTATGCGCTCACCCCGCTGGCGTCCCGCCTGGATCGCTGGTTGCCCCGCAGCCTGGCCATCGCCGTGGCCTACATCCTCGGGGTGGGCGTGGTCCTGGGCTTGGGGGCGTTCATCATCGTCACGGCGGCGACCCAGGTGACCATCCTGGTCGGGCACCTGCCGCAGTACGCGAAGCAATTGCAGGGCATTGAACCGCAGATTCTTGCCCTGCTGCGGCCGTTCCATGTCAGCGCCGCCACCCTGCACAACGTGCAGCAGCAGGTGATTGCCACCCTGCAAGGGATCGGCTCCACGGCGGCCCGCGATTCGCTCGGCCTGGTTACCCAGGTGTTCGACGCGCTCGTCAGCGTCGTGCTGGTGCTGATCCTGAGTGTCTACCTGACCGCGAACGGCCCCAAGATCGCCCAGCGTCTGCGCCGGGAGACGCCCGGCAGGCAGCGCTGGCGCACCAGTCTGCTGATCGCCATCGTGAACCAAGTGGTGGGCGGATACATCCGGGGCACCTTGACCATGGCCGCACTGATCGGCGTCCTGGTGGGAGCGGGCATGTTCGTCCTGGGCGTACCCTACGCCGCGCTGCTGGGCGTGCTGGCCTTCTTCATGGAGTTCATCCCCATCATCGGGGTGATCATCTCGGGGACGGTATGCGCGCTGCTGGCTCTCTTCCAGGGCTGGCTGACGTTCGTGCTGGTGGTGGCCTATTTCGCCCTGGTGCATGTCGTCGAGGGCGACGTGGTAGGGCCTCGCGTCATGGGCAAGGCGGTGGGCATTCACCCGGCGACGGCGCTGCTGGCGCTGGTGGCGGGCAGCGAGTTGTTCGGATTCTGGGGCGCGCTCTTCGGGGCTCCGCTGGCGGGCCTGCTGCAAGCGATCGGCACGGCAGTGTGGCGGGAGCTGCGCGGGGGAGATGTACAGGCGGTAACCCAGGCGGTGGTCGAGAAGGAGAAGCAGGAGGTCCAGGCGCAGCGCCCGGTGGACGAACACGCGGGCCCCCCGCCTACCGCCCGTCCCCCGACCACCACTCGTTGACACTGCATTCAGGCGGCCATCGCGCCGCCTGTGCGACAGCCGGGCCGTGTGGAGCGTTCTCGCCGGTATGCGTGGCATGGGTGCCGCGGGCCGGAGGGCCCGTGGTAGCTGAGCTACCTCGGTGGTCCGATAGCCTCAGGCGTCCAGCAGGCCGGCCTCCAGCGCGCCCACTTCGAGGTCGCCGGGCATGGCTCCCGGGTCGTAGCGCACCGCGTGCGCGGGCAGATCGCCGCCGCGTCCGTCGATGAGGCCGCGGGCATAGCCGGCCAGCGGCACCCACAGCTTGTCGATAGCCTCGTGTGGCGCCAGGGTGGCTAGCGTCTCCACGGGCAGGCCGAGGTGCTCGGACCACAGGCGCAAGCGCAGTTCGCGGGCGAGGGCGGCGTCGCCGACTTGCACATTGAGCTCGCTGTCACCCTCCATGCCACGCTGGTTGAGGTTGGCCGAGCCGACGGTACACCACGCGTCGTCCACGATGGCCACCTTAGCGTGGACGTAGATGGGCTTGTAGGCCCAGCCCAGGCGCACATCGGGGCGTCTGGTGTACAGGGCGAAGAGGCGCACGCGGCCGCGGCCCTCGTCGGCGTCGAGCAACTGCCGCAGGTGCAGGTCGGTGTCACGTTTGCCGATGTTGGGCTTCGCCGGCAGCACCAGCACGATGCGGAAGGTGGGGTCCTCCACGCGACGTAGCGCGGCAATCAGCTCGTTGACGATCGCCGGCGACCACAGGTACTGGTTCTCCAGGTAGATAAAGCGCGCGGCGTTGGCAAGGGCGTGTTGGTAGGCCCAGGCGATGCCGAATTCACCCCGCGGAGCGAAGGGATAGGTCCCGGCGGGGATGGTGCGCACGATCTGAAGCGGCGTGCCTGCCTCGGCGGCGCGGCCCCGGTCATCGCGCCGGCCCGTGCTCTCCGGTAGCGATAGTTCCTCGCCGGTCACGGCCTGCCAGCGCTGGCTGAAGTTGCGTGCCACGTCGGCGGCCGCCTCTCCTTCGAGGCGCAGGCAGACGTCGTGCCAGTTCAGCCCCTTGCGCACCGGATGCGCACTGGTATCCCAGCGGTCGATATCGAAGTCGGTCATATCCAGTCCGCCTACGAAGGCGATGCGACCGTCCACCACGATGGTCTTTTGGTGGTGGCAATGCGCCAGGTGGGGATGCCGGTCCACCAGACCACGGAGGCGCGGATTGGCTCGGCGCATGCGCCAGAGTCCCAAGCGCGCCGTCAACGTACGTGGCGGGAAGATGAAGGAACCGCTCCACAGCAACACGCGCACGTCGGCGTGGCGCGCCATCGCGGTCAGCAGGTCGAAGACGCGATAGCCGCTACTGCGGGGGCCCTGGGCGGGCGGAAGGGCCTTCTGAGCCTTGCCCCGCACCAGCTCCATGTCGGGCGTCATAGCCCAGTCGGCCAGCCAGACGGTGTGTTTGGCCTGGCAGATGGCCTCCCAGGCGGCGCGGAAGGTCTCTTCGCCGTCGATGAGGATCGTCACGCGCGTGTCGCGCCGCGGTGGCGTGCCGCGTGGGTACCAATGGACATCGTCGGCCCACCAGCTCGACCCGGCGGCGGCCCGCTCGGGCATGGCACCCCAGCGCTCATAGCCACGCCGCCGCCGCGAGCCGGCACGGTCGCGCACAGCCAGGATGGCCCGCCCGGGCCGCGGGCGTTGGCCAAGAGCGGATGCAGAAAGGCGGCTCATGATACATGGATGAGGATATCATCACGGACTGCCGGGCGTCGAGGGCCTATCCCAGATGGAATGGAACGGATACCAGTGCTCGGGATAGGTGGCGATCAGGCGCTCGAATCCCGCCACCATGGCCGCCGTTAAGTCCTTGATGCCCTCGTCGCCGGCCCTGCCCCGGTCCGGGCGCAAGAGCGGCTGCGCCTCGATGCGGTAGGACCTGTCCGGCTGCCGGATGCAGCCCACCACCAGAATGGGCGCACCGGTGTGCCTGGATAGGCGCGCCGGCCCCGTCGGGAACGGCGCCGGCCGGCCGAAGAACGGCACATCGACGCTCTGCAAGCCGCCGGCGGCAATATCGCATAGCATGGCCACGCAGTCGTTGCGCGCCAGGGCGCGGAACAGCGCGCGCAGGGAACGGTCGCGCGGGACCAGGGTGACGCCGGTTTCTGAGCGCGACCCGGCGACCAGATCGGCCATCCAATCGCTCTCCGTCACCACGGTAAGGCGGCAGCCGTAGGCCTGCGCAAAGGCGGCCGCGACGTCCCAGCTGCCCAGGTGTGGCAGCGCCATGATGACTCCCCGGCCACCGTTGAGCGCCTCGGCCAGGTGCTCCTCTCCGCGCGGATGGACCCAGGCGAGCACCTCGCCGGCAGTCATGGTGCGCACGCCCAGGAAGTCGATGGCCATGCGCCCGAAGTTGGCGACGCTGGCACGGGCCAGCGCGCGCACGCGCGGATGGTCTGGCGACGTATCCAGCATCGTGGCGAAGTTGCCCTCTATCATCGCCTTGCGCGGCAGGGCCAGTCGGGTCAGGGGCAGCGTGATGGCGTCGGCCGGCAGATAGCGGACGGGCGGAGGTAGCCGCCGCAACGTGTAGCTCGCGGCGTCCATGCACCCCGCGGCTACCCCCAGCATGGTACCGCGCAGGTATGTCGCCAACCGCTCCCGCGTGGCGGGCCTATCTGCACGGCGCTCCCTCTCACGCGTTGGGCCCACCGTGGCTTGCCTCCCTCCTCACATACCCGGGTCCGGACCTCGCTGCCCCGGCTACCCGTCGGTCGCCCGGGCCTGTGAGGCCACCGAGTCGCCGGACGCGGAGGAGCGCTCCGAGCGCTCGCGCAGCGCGGCACGAAACTCGTCGTGCAAGACAAGGATGACGATCGCGGCGATCACCACGGACGCACCCAGGGTGAGGACGCGATTGGCCAGTACGGCGCTCACCGCACTGTCGCGAGTCAGCCCTTCGACGACGAATGCGCCGACCGCGCTCACCTCGATCACGCCGACATCCACCGGGATCGGGACGATGAGGGCGAAGGCGAGGCTGAAGAAATAGACAGCCAGCGTCTCCCAGAAACCCACGCGGCCGATGCCGAGGCCGCGCACCACCACGTACAGGGCCGATCCGCCCGCGATCAGATAGGCGGTGCCGAGCACGGCCTGGATGGCGAGCACGCGCGGGTGCAGCAGGGCCGCGGCCCCCTCGCGGAACTGCCTGACCTCGTCGAGGGCCTTGAGCAACGTCTCATGCTCGGTAAGCCAGGTGGGAGCGCGGCCCCGGCGGTGGAAAGCCTGAAAGGCCCACGCACACAGCGCGAAGACGGCCAGCCCGATGACGATCACCGGGCGCACGATGCCCGTCCAGGCGCCCAGACCGAGGATGACGACGCCGAGCAGGGAGACCGCGACCTCGGTCAGGATGATGAGCGTGGTGGCGGCCGACGAACGCCCGAAGTCGGCACCCCTCGCTTGCTGCAACAGGTAGTTCTGGAAGTAGTTGCCGATCGGCATACTCTTGGTGACCTCGCCGGCCGCGAAGGCGAAGATCTGTGTTTTCAAGGGGACCTCAATGCCCAGCGCCGTCAGCAGGTAGTGCCATTGCACGCCGCGCAGCACCGTGTAAGCCAGCATCAGCAGCAGAAACCAGAGCAGATAGATGCGCTGGAAACCGCCGATCAGGGCGATGACCTTGGGGAGATCGCTGAAGGACAGGAGGCCGACCAGCAGGCCGGCAACCAGGACGCCGGGGATGAGAACCTGCGGGCGCAGCAACTTCTTCAAGGTGATCACTACCTCCACACCGGGTCCGGACGGGCCTGCCGGTCTCTAGGGTATTTCAGCAAGAATGGCTCCATAGCTCCATACCCTTGCCTCGATCCCGCCGATGGCGCTCCCGCGACAGCCGCTGGAGAGGGGTTGGTACGAATCCTGCACCATACCTACTGATTCTGCCCCGGAGTAGGGCGGTCCGGCATTCGGGGCCGGATCTGAGTCGAGGCTATGGACCGGACGCCAGAAGGTAACGTGGGAAAGGACTCAAGCGCCACCGGGAAGGGCCACATATCCGACTCGGCGCAGGCCGATCAGGAGGTGCCACCCCGCGACGACCAGCCGGCCGGACCCCCGTTCCCCGAGCGTCCGCCGCTTCGTATCGCCTTCTCCACGCTGGTTCAGGCCGGCATCGTGTTCTGGTCGATGCTGTTGGTGGGGATATTCTTCACCAAATTCATCGACGTCATGCTCGTCATCTTCCTGACCATCCTCTTCTCGACCTTTATCAGCCCCCTGGTCGATGCGATGGAACGGCTGCACCTGCATCGCGGCGTCTCCGTCTTGTTGATCTACCTTTTCCTGCTGGGTATCCTGGTCCTGATCGGAGCATTGGCGCTTCCGCTGTTCATTTCAGAGTGGCATGAGACGTGCCACCAGACCCAGAGGTACCCTTGAGAGCGGTCCTGGTTTCGTGTCCCTGGGCACACCCTGCATCGGGCCGTTCCGGGCGGCGGACGGGCCGCATGGCGACAGGGAGGCGAGATGGCTGAACCAGGGCGTCCTGTGCGCAGCAACTACGGGCGTTGGCGCTACGCGCTGGTCGTGCTGCTCACGCTCATAGCCGCTCTCTACCTCTCCGGTTGGCTGTACAAAGCTGCCCAGACCATCAGTGAGGTGCTGGCCCTGTATTTCTTCGCCTGGCTGGTGCAGTTCTTCTTCACGCCCGTCGTGGACGCCATGACTAGGCGCCGGATTCCACGCCTGCTTGCCGTGTCACTCGTCTACCTGGCGCTGGGTCTGGCCGTCGTCGCCATCCTGATCGTGACGGTGCCGGCTCTGTACAACCAGGGCCAACACCTGGCCAGCGTTCTGAGCAAGCCGAGCAGCTATCAGGTGATCTCGCGTACGACGCGCAGCATCGAGGCGTTCATAGAAACCAACTTCCACGTGCCGCATAGCCAGATTCAGAGATTCACGCAGGAGTACAGCGTCAGCCTGCAACACGGCGCCTTCACGGCGGGCTCGAAGCTCACCCAGTTCATCAACGGTGGTCTGGCCTCGGGGGGACTGAAGAGCGGCGCGGCCGTCGTGCTGAATCTGCTGAATACGCTCAATGTCTTCCTGCTGGACACGGCCATCGTGCTCATTCTGGCTTTCTACATGATGCTGGACGGCCACACGTTGGTCCGCCAGGCGCTTGCCTACTTCCCTCCCGCCGTGGATGAGGTGATGGAACGCGTGCACCTCACCATTAATCGCAAGTTCGGCGGCTATCTGCGCGGGCAGGTGCTCATCGCCTTGGGCTATGGCTTCCTGACCTATCTCATCGCCCTGGGCTTCGATCTGCGCTATCCGCTGCCCATCGCGATCTTTGCCGCCATCCTGATGCTGATCCCCTTCATCGGCGCCTTTCTCTCCGTTGTGCCTCCGCTCGTCGCCTTCGTGCTCGTTCACGTCGGCGATACCTCCTTTCCGGTGATCCGCTTTGCCCTGCTCTTTGTCTTCCTGGCCGTGATGCAGCACATCATGATAAACCTGCTCGCCCCGCGCGTGATGGGCAGCGCCATGGATATGCATCCGCTGCTGGTCATACTCGGCCTTCTGCTGGGTGCCAAGTTGGCCGGATTCTGGGGTGCGGTCTTCGGTGTACCGGTCCTGGGAGTGCTGCTGGATACCATCGATCACATCTATCGTTATGTCATGGAACGCCGCTACGGCTTCCATCCCGGCCCTTCCGCGCCCGGGCCGGGAGGGCAGAAGCCGCCTGGACGGACGGGGCGCGGGCAGGTGCGGCGGCTCGTTCTCGGCTGGAGAGCCTCGCGTCGCGATCGCGCGGTGGCGCGCCGTCGTTTCCCGCGCTCACCCTGACCGCCGCTCCGGGTGACTGTCGGTGCGCGCCGCTCCGCCGTCCGTCGGCGGAGCGGCATCGCCGGAAGGGATTGGTAGCGGCTGCGGGGCCGGCGCCCGCGCGGACACGCGCGCGGCGGCCGTCCGGGCCACCGGTGCCAGGACTTCGACCACTAGCACCTGCACCACCACCGCGGCCGGCACCCCCAGCACCGCCCCCACCAATCCGACATGCTGAGCTGCCCGAGGAGCGGGCTGAGGAGGGCCCAGAGTAGGGCGCCGAGGCCGCCGAGCACGAAGAGGTAGAGCAGGAGCACGGCGAAGGGACGCGGCAGCCCGTGTGCATGGAGCCAGGAGACCAGGGGGCGCAGCCCTTCGGCGAGCACGATGGCGACGAAGAGCAAGGCCAGGGCGCCGGCCGCGTGGGCGGCGATCGTCCAGACCAGGAGGAAGGCCGCGGCGATGGCGGCGGCCAGCCACAGCAGGCGCGTCCAGAGGCGCGCGGTCGGTGGACGTGCGTGCGGTGTCAGCGCCGGATGCACGTCGTCGTCTCTGCCCTGTATTGTCATATCTGTCTCCTTCCGGTCGTTGATCGCAGCGCAACCGGAGAAGCGCTGAGAGAAGCCCAGGGACTGCTAGGACAAGATGTGGGCCACACTAGGGCAGATGGCCAAGAGGTAGAATCGTTGCTAGGGGCGAGGATGGCGGTGGGCGCTAAAGAGGAGGACCAACCGTGCCGGCATTCCGGGAGGGGGCGCGGCGAGCGGCGCGCCTGGTCAAGACCTTCGTGCTCAAGTTCGCCAACGATTGGTCGATGAATCTCGCCGCCATGATCGCCTATAACCTGATCACGGCCATCTTCCCCCTCCTGCTCGCCATCCTGAGCATCGCCGGCTTCGTCTTGCAGGCCTTTGCCTCCCCGGCGGATATCGAGGCCCTCGCACGCTTGATCAGCGGCGCGTTTCCGGAGACCCAGCAAGGGGGCATCGCCATCAAGCCGCTGCTCGACAACCTCATCCAGCTCACCGGCCCGTTCGGCGTAGCGGCGCTGGTGGGGTTGTTGTGGCTGGGCTCCAACCTCTTCGCCAACATCGAGAACGCCTTCAGCATCATCTTCCGCGTCAGGGGACGCGACCTGATCCACCAGCGCATCATGGCCATCGGCATGGTGCTGGTGCTGGCCGTCCTCCTTCCCCTGTCGCTTGCCGCGTCCAGCCTGGTGGCGGCCGGGTCGGACTTCTTCGGCGCGCACCTGCCGCCCCAGACCCAGACGCTGCTCACGTACCTCGGCAGCCTGGCCTCACTGGGCGCGCTCTGGCTGCTGTTCCTGGCCATCTACATCGTCGTGCCCAATTTCGAGGTCCGCTTCCACGCGGCCTGGCCCGGCGCGCTGGTCGCCGCCATCCTGTTCGGCCTGCTGCAAGCGCTCTTCCCGCTCTACTTCAAGATCTTCTTGACCGGCAACACCCGCTACGGCGCGGCCGCGGCGTCCATCCTAGTGGTGATCATCTGGCTGTGGTTCTTCGCCCTCATCACCGTCATCGGCGCGCAGATCAATGCGGTCGCCATCGGCCTGGAAGCCACCCCGTATGACCTGGCCCGCACGGTCGAGCTGGCCTACGAGCAGCACGACCCACAGGCCAACGCAAAGCGGAGCAGGGCCGGGACGCGACTGCGCCATTTCCTTGCGCGGCTGCGTGGGAGGTTCGCCCGCCGCGACAAGCCTGTCCACCGCGACAATTAGCCCATGATAGGCGGGTCCAGGCGCCGGCCGAGCAGGTCGGCGAGCGACACACCGTCGCGAGTTCGGGCGACGTCTGCTGGATCGGCGGCGCGTTCATCCATCACGGCTCGCCATAACGCCAAATGACGTTCTTGCGCGCTGCGCCATATCGTGTTATGATATTCCCGGCGCACGCCGATGACGGGCGCGGCGCCAACTAACATCAGGCGCATCCATGCCGGCCATTTGGCCATCGGAAGACCGCGGCTGCTGGCGGCGTCCGCACAGACCCCGGCGCAGCAGCAAGCCTGCGCCAGCCGGCAGCTAGAAGACCCGCGGCGAGTTCCTCGATGGGACAGGGAGCAAACAGATGACAGCGCCCGATCGGCGTACGCCGCTCATGTGCGAAGATGCCGGCCGCGCGGCTGAGGAGGCGCGGCTCACCGACGCCGACTACCAGGCCCAGGCCGAGTTCCGCTACGCCTTGCGCCGCTTCGTGCGCCTCTCAGAGAACCACGCGCGGGCCGCCGGGGCCACCCCACAGCAGCACCAGTTGTTGCTGGCCATCCGCGGGCATCCCTCCTACCCGCAGGTCAGCATCACCGACATCGCTGAGCGTCTGCAACTGCGCCACCACAGCACCTCGCTCCTGGTGGACCGCGCTGTCCGGCGCGGATTGCTGCGCCGCGCGGCGGATCCCGCCGATTTGCGGCGGGTCTTCGTGTCCCTGACCGACGAGGGCAACGGGATACTGGCACGCGTCACGCTGGCCAACAGGGCGGCGATGCGGCCCCTGGAAGACACGCTGTTGCGCATGCGCGCCCTCATGGGGCGGATGCCCGCCGAAGCGAGGGCCGGCGGCAATGGGAGCGGGCAGGAACCGGCGACGGCCGCCGAGACGCGGCGGCGATCTGGGACGCACGCCGGCTGACGCCGGACCCCACCGCGCGTTCGCGCCGCTATCCGCTCACGCGGCTGCCGCACCTGTGGCCAGGGCTTCGGCCGGGTTGGCCAATCCCTCCACCTGCCGGGCATACTGCACGGCTCGGGTCTGTTCTCTACTGGTGTTCCACCATGGCGGCGCCCATTAGACTCTCGGCGATCCGCGGCACCTGCTCCTCCAGCCGCCGGGCCATCTGCTCTTCGTCGTGCAGAATCGTCTCGCATGTGCTCGCCGTTTCGGCGTCCCCCTCGCTCTGGGCGGCGGCGATGAGCACCGTGTACAGCGCCACCTCATAGTTCTCCGCGGCGTACGCGTTCACCGTGTTCCTCAGCACCTTCTCTCCGCCACCACCGGCGAGCAATTCCCCGGCCGTGCCGCACAGCGCATCCAGGATCGACCGTCCGCCAGACGGGCGCAGGGCGTGTCGCTTGATGCACCCTTCGATCTGTCGGGCGTGGTGTTGTGTCTGCCGCCGGTGGTCCTCAAGCACCTCCCGCAACTCGCCGTAATCCCTGGCCGCGCGGGCCTGTTCCCGCAGGAGGCGGGCCAGCGCCTTTTCGAGGGCATAGGCATCGTTGAGCAAGACGGGCAGCGCCGCGTCGCCCGGTCGTTGCCCCGCATTCCGCTCGGCCTGCGCCTCGTTCGAGGACTGCACGACCCGGCGGGCGGCGTCCGGCAGATGCTCCCGCAGCCAGTCTGCCATCTCCCGGTCCTCGAGCAGGACCTCCTGGGAGGCGCGCACTGTCTCCGCATCCCCGAACACGCCGGCCCCGGCGATGAGCTGCCAGCAGGCGGCCATTTCGTAGTGCTCGACCGCGAAATCGGTCACCAGATAGCGGGCCGGCCGGCCCCCGGGCGGGCTCGACCACGAGCCGTTTACCTCCTCGATGAAGGTAGTGAGCCCTCCCCTCTCCATAGACGAGGTGGTGCCTCCCAGCCGCGCGATGCAGCCCTGGATCAGGTTGCCGTGGCGATGCGTCTGTTCCAGATGCGCCAGGAGCTTCTCTTGCAGGTCGGGATCCTCGTCGGTCAGGCGCGGCAACTGGGTGTCCAGGGTGTCGATCACAGCGGCTTTCATCCCGTAAGCCTGCTGCAGCCACCGGGCCAGCAACTCAGTGTGCGGCATGTCCCGCTCCTGTTCCTTTTGCGCGCCCGGGCGGGCCGGCTCCCTGTCCGGACGGCGCGCCACGGTCGAGGTTGGCGCTGCCGTTGGGCAGGCTCAAAGGCTGCCGTCTCTGCCTCGGCGGATAGATATTTTGCCGGCGCGTCTGCAGGAAGGCAACGATGGCGTTGAGATCGTGGGAGCTCATGACCGGGGCGTACGGCGGCATATTGTAGCCGCCGTTCAGGATGCGGATGGTCATATCCGCGGCCGTCAGCCGGTTGCCGACATCTGAGAGATCGGGGCCGCGAATGCCGCCGTAGCCGTTGATCACGTGGCAGAACTGGCAGGAGTATGACTTCCACAGGGCGGCGCCCTGGCGGGCCGTGGTCGAGAGCCCGCTGGTCACCGACGTGGGCAGCGGTACGTTCGAGAGGTAGAAGCGCGGGGACCAGGGTGCCTCAACGCCCGTCTCCACCAGGGAGGCGATCGTCAGCACGGCGAGGCTGACGGAGACGACGGCCCAGGGCCGGCGCGTGGCCGCGCGCTCGCCCCGCCTGGCGATGAATGGGATGGCGAACATCAGGATGAAGAAGATGAGTGGCACGGCGAATTGCATGTAATCGTCGATTCCATACGGCGCCAGTGCCTCGGCAGCGTAGTACCAGATGAAATACCAATCCGGACGCGGCTGCACGACCACGTTGGTCGGGTTGGGTGGCCCGCTCAGGGCCGGCGCCCCGATGAGCAGGGCCGCGGCGATGACGGCGAAGACCATGAACGAGCCGAACACGGCGTCGCGCCAGCCGGCGTCGGGCCAGAACGGGACGCCCTCGCGTTTGAGCAGGTCCTTGTACCACTGGCGGTATGTGCTGGGGTCGACTATCCGCCCGGCGCGTGGCGACTCGGAGATGCCCTCCTTGAGCACCAGGTAGAGGTGCACCCCGACAAAGGCGAAGAGCAGGCCGGGCAGGATGAAGACATGGTACGAGAAGATGCGGCTGAGCGAGTGGCCGGTGAAGGTGGGGCCGCCGAGGAAGAAATAGGCCAGTGGCTGGCCGATGATCGGGGTGCGCGCCGCGATGAAGGTCAGGATGGAAAGCGTCCACAGGCCCATGCTGTCCCAGCGCAAGATCTGCCCGGTGAACATGAGGCCCAGGGTCAGGAGTAGCAGCACGACGCCGGTCAGCCAGTTCAGCTCGCGCGGGTACTTGAAGGCTCCGGTGAGGAAGACGCGCGTCATATGCAGGCCCACCAGTATCAGCATCGCGCAGCCGCCGACGTAGTGAAGTCCGCGCAATTGGACGCCCAGCACGGCGACATTGTCCAGCCATTGGATGCTGGCGTAGGCGTGGGCGGTGGAGGGGATGTAGATGGAGGCGATGGGGATGCCGGTCACGACGGCGAGGAGGAAGGAGAACAGGACGGCGCTGCCGAAGACATACATCCAGGCCCGCCAGCCCTTCTCATACGGCACGGGATGCTGCATGATCTCGGAGATGCCAAGGCGGTCATCCACAAAGGCCCAGATCCCACGTAACATGGACAGCGGGAATCTTATCAGCAGCAACGGCAGCTTGAGCAGCGTCAACGGCAGCCTGAACAGGCTCAGCAGCAACGAATTCACGCGGCGTTCTCCTCTTCTCGTGGTCCCTAGCCCGGCAGCGGTATTTTCTCGGTGTAGACCTGGACCATGCCGCCGCGTACGCGCGTCGGGTAGCGCTGCAGCGGGCGTGGCGGCGGGCCCGCCGCCACCGTGCCGTTGGCGTAATAGACGCCGCCGTGGCAGGGGCAGAAGAACATCTGTGGTACCGCCTCCCAGCGCACCGGGCAGCCAAGGTGCTGGCAGTACATATCCAGCGCCATGAAGCTGTTGTTGCGATCGCGGCGCAGCCAGACCGCGTTCTTGCCCGCGTCGCCCGCCCAGGGCACCGGCGAGGGGTTCTCATAGATAGCTTGGACGTAGGTGCCGATCGGGTAGCTGGTCACCTTGCCCAGGGTGCGCCAGACTCCCCTGGGCGCGTTCAGCAGGGGCGCGATATAGGCGCCGACGATCGGGATGGCGACGAGGCCGGCCGCCGTCGCGCCCAGCGCATAACTCAGTAGCTCCAGCAGGCGCCGTCGCGACGGCGACAGGCCCCTATGGACCGCCTCCTCCTCTAGCTGACTGTCACTCTCGCTCTCACTCATGGCTAAACTCCTCTATCAGGTCGTAAACCCATCCGGCGGCCGCGACCGCGAAGACGATCGCGCCGAAGATGAGGACAAAGATGTTGGAGATCAGGCCCCATAACAGGAAGACGAGGCCGAAGGCCAGCAGCGCCGGCCAGTAGGTCGGGCTTGGTATCGTCTCCGGCTTGGGCCGGCTCCAACCGGGACGTATGGGATGGCGCTGTGCCTCGGGGCGGGGCGCCTCGGCCGCCTGCTGCCGCCGGCCATCCCCCGCCAGGGCCCGCTCCTCGGCGGATGGCTCTTCGGTGTAGGTGCGGGCCACGATGGCCGCGCCAACCGCGGCGGCCGCGGCAGTAATGGCTCGCCAGAGCATCGCCAGCAACGTACCCATGGTCTGTGCTCCTCCTCCCCATCTCAGGGCGCTATCCCGTGCGCGTTTGCCATTGTGGATCGACCGGCTCCTCCATCTCCCGGCGCGCCTCCACCAGGTCGGGTTCCGGCTCCGCAAACCAGCGGACGATGATGCCGATGCAGGCCAGGATGAAGACCGGCACGCTCCCGGTCCACATCAACAGGCCGCCGAGCTGCTGATCGTTCGACGGGGAGAGGTTCCAGCCCTGCCGGATCAGCGGCAGCAGGCCCAGGGTATCGAGCGGGTAGACGTAGGGTGAGTACAGGCCGGGCGGCGCGAACGTCTCGATAATGCCGAGCACGCTGTTGGACAGGCTGCCCAGCATGAGATAGGCCAGGGTGCCCAGCGCGTTCATGCGGCTGCGATCCGGCAACGGCATGATGACCGGCCACCAGAAGATGGTCGAGGCGACCAGGAAGCACAGGTGCTGCAACACGTGGATGCCCTCGTTCTGCAGGGCCGCGTCGTAGAGGGCCGGCGCATGCCACACCCACAGGCTCAGCGTGCCGGTCAGCCAGGCGACGGCCGGATGGCCCAGCAACCGCTCGGCGCGGTCGGCGGCCGGGCGGCGCAGCAGGCGCTCGAAAAGCGCGGGCGGGATGCCGAGCAGCAGCAACGGCGGCACCACCAGGATAAGCAGCAGGTGCTGCAGCATGTGCGCGCTGAACAGGTAGCGATCGCCCAGGATATCCAGCGGCGAGACCAGGGCCAGCAGCAGCACCAGCAGCCCGGCCATGAACGGGACGGAGCGCCGGCCGAGGGGCCGTGCGGCCTGCACGTACCAGGCCGCGGCGCCTCCGCAGCCCAGAAGCACGGTAGGATCCCAACTCCACAGCGTCGTCAGGGCGCGCCAGGTGGTCATCTGAACGGTACCGCTTTGAACGGTTCCCCCAGGATGCCGTGGTTGCCGAGGGACCAGAGGTAGACGGTGGGGAAGATGATCCACCACATCGCGTCGACGAAGATCCAGTAGATCGCGATCGTCCGGATGGCCCTGGCGTGGGCGGCGCCGCGAAAGAACCGGCTGCGCAGGGAGATGCCGAAGACGGTCAGGAGCACGATCAGGCCCATGGCCACGTGGAAACCGTGGAAGCCGACCAGGGCGTAGAAGGTGGTACCGAAGAGGTTGGTGCTGGGCACGATGCCCTGGCCGCTCATATCCGCGAACTCGCGCCCTTCGCCGTAAATAAAGGCGCCGCCCAGCAGGATGGTGACCAGCAGCAGGGCATGCCATTGCCCCGTGCGGTTGCGGCGGTGAGAGCGCTCGGCCAGCCAGAAGGTAACGCTGCTGGCGGTGAGGCAGGCCGTGTAGAACCCGGTGGTGGGGACATCCAGGCTGTTGAAGGCGGTGGGGCCGCCGATGTTGGCCGGCGATTGCCGGTAGAAGACGAAGGCCAGGATCAACACCGCGAAAAAGACGAACTCGGAGGCAACGAACAGGCTCATGCCCATGACATGCTTGTCGCTCATGGCGCTAGATCCCTCGCACCGCTTCGGGGTTCTTCCAGTCGGCCCGGTCGGGATGATTGAGGTCCCAGATGGGGCGCCGGCTGCGCACGGGAGGCACCTGCTCGAAGCTGTGCACCGCCGGGGGCGAGGCGGTGGCCCATTCCAGGGTGAAAGCGTCCCAGGGGTTGTCGCCCGCTACCCGCCCGTGGAGGTAGCTGTAGATGAGGTTCCAGATGAAGACGAGCACCGCTATGGCCAGGACCGCCGCGCCGATGGAGGAGATCAGGTTCAGCAGGTGCCAGTACGGCAGGTCGGGGTAGGTGTAGATACGCCGGGCCATGCCGATCATGCCCAGGAAGTGCTGCGGCATGAAGGCGACGTTGAAGCCGATGAAGGCCAGAGCGAAGTTCCATCTGCCCAGGCGCTCGTCCATCATGCGGCCGGTGATCTTGGGGAACCAGTAGTAGATGCCGGCCCACAGGGCGAAGGCGGAGCCGCCCATCAACACGTAGTGCAGGTGGGCGATCACGAAGTAGCTGTCCTCCATCTGCCAGTCAACCGGGAAGGATGCGAACATCACGCCGGTGACGCCGCCGATGGTGAACTGCAGCAGGAAGGCCAGGGCGAAGAGCATGGAGGTGGTGAAGTGGATCGACGCCTTCCAGGTGGTGTAGGTCCAGTTGAAGACCTTGATGCCCGTGGGCACGGCGATCATCATGCTACTGATGCCGAAGGCGATATCGAGGGTCTGGCCCATGCCCGCGGTGAACATGTGGTGCCCCCAGACCAGTAGGCTGAGCAGCAGGATGGCCACCGTGGCCCCGGCCACGAAGTTGTAGCCGAAGATGGGGCGGCGGGCGAAGACCGGGATGACCTCCGAGATCATCCCCCAGGCCGGCAGGATCATGATGTAGACCTCGGGGTGGCCGAACGACCAGAAGGAATGCTGGTAGAGTAGCGGCTGGCCGCCGGAGGGGACGTGGAAGAAATTGGCGTGCAGCAGGCGGTCGAAGAGCACCATGACGAACGTGGAGTTGAGCGCCGGCAGGGCGGCCAGGATCAGGACGTTGTTGAGCATGACCATCCAGACGAAGAGCGGCAGGCGGCGCAGCGTCATGCCGGGGGCACGCAGGGTCCAGATGGTGACCATCAGGTTGACGGCGCTGCCGATGGTGCCGATGCCGGTGGCGGCGAGGGATACCCCCCAGTAGTTCATCCCCGCGTTGGCGGTGAAGTTGAACTCCGAGGAGAGCGGCGCGTAGGCGAACCAGCCGGCGTCGGGCGCTCCACCGCCGATGAAGCTGTAGTAGAGCAGGAGGCCGCCGAAGAGGAAGAGCCAGTAGGAGAGGGCGTTGAAGCGCGGGAACGCTATGTCGTTGGCGCCGATCATCAGCGGCACGAAGTAGATGGCGAAGCCGATCAGCATGGGCATGATGACCAGGAAGATCATGGTGGTGCCATGCATGGTGAAGATCTGGTCGTAGTCCTGGGGCGTCAGGAAGCTGAAGCGCGGCTGGGAGAGCTGCAAGCGCATCAACAGGGCCTCGACGCCGCCGAACAGGAAGAAGACGAAGGAGGTGACCATGTACATGATGCCAATCTGCTTGTGGTCGACCGAGCCGATCCACTTGAGCAGGCCGGTGGGATCGGTGACGCGCGGTAGGGGCGTGTCCAGCTCGGGGATCAGGGGATTGGACGGGCGGGCGGTGCTGCTCATGTCAGGCTCTCCAGGTAGGCGGTTAACTCGTGGATCTGTGACTGCGTCAACTGGAAGTTGGGCATGTGGACCCCTTGCTTGACGAGGTTGGGGTCGTGCAGCCAAGTCACGAGGTTGGCGGGGGTATTGTCGAGGACGCCACCGCCGAAGAAAGGCCGCGAGGCGAAGTGGGTCAGGTCGGGCGCGATGACCACGGCCTTGCTGCCCAGATGCGTGTTGGAGGGGCGGCCGCGTAGCAGGTGG
>Ga0209062_1002170_pt1 | contig 27855 bp, 15 predicted proteins | sample Coa_R2_2_FD_187158 | JGI IMG/M metagenome (GOLD analysis project Ga0209062, IMG submission 187158) | Surface soil microbial communities from Centralia Pennsylvania, which are recovering from an underground coalmine fire - Coalmine... | ecosystem: Environmental > Terrestrial > Soil > Unclassified... | reverse complement strand
CATCCCACAAATAATTCGGCTCGGCGTATTTCACGACGTACCGCGCGGCGGGCTCGCTGCTTTTCGCGATTTCCGCGATGAACGATTTTTCCATGCGTGTTTTCACGGAAATGTCCACGGTGGTGAGAACCAATCGCGGCCAGTGGGCGTGCAAAACGGCGCGCGAGGCTTCCGGGTCCATCCAGAAATTAAATTCGCGTTTTGGCGTGAGCGAAAATTCCGGGTCATCGGTCTGCGGATTGATGCTGCCGCCCATGACGATGAGTTCCTTAGCCAGCTCCGGAAACTGAGGGTCGAGCGCAATGGCGAGGGCGAGATCGGTCATGGGACCGGCGGCGTAAACGGTGACTTCATGCGGGAACCGCCGGACGGTGCGAACGAGAAAATGCGCGGCGTCTTCGGCGGAGGCTTTCGTTGTGGGAGCGCCTTCGGGCAGCGGCGGAATTTCGTAAGGTCCGTGAACAGCATGGCCCTTCGCATAGTTCCACGCGCCCTGGTAGACAACTTTGCCGTAGAACGTTTCCCACTTGGCGATGTACTCCTTGCGGTTGACGAGCGGGAAAGTGGCGCCGGGGACGACGGGGATGTCGGTACGGCCAATGATTTCGAGGAGGCGAAGGGTGTGCTGGACCTCTTCGTCGCGCCAAGCGTCGCCGGTAAGGACGGTGATGCCGAGGACGTCGGTTTCTGGGGAATTGATGAGGGAGAGGATGGCTTGCATGTCGGTACCGCCGGGGCCTGCGGCGTCCTGATCGATGATGACCTTGCGGCGGGATTGGGCACCGGCAGGAAAGGCGAGGAGGAGGAGCAGCAGGAGAAGAAGAGGGGAGTGGCGAGTAGCGAGTGGCGACAGACAACCACCATACATTTTTGTAAGTGCGGATTCTAAGGGACTTACGGCTGCGGTCTCGGTAAGCGCGGACTCGAAAGGGTTTAGCGGGACGCCATTTCGCTCGAGAGGCACGCCGGATTGTAGCACGGTCTTATGTGCGGTCAAGTAACAGTGGCTATATGGAAAAACGGCGAGCGAACGCCGGCCAGACAGGCAGGCGCAGTGTTAGGGCCATCCGTGGCATTGAGGCATTGCCAAATCCACGGTGGCTGGCCTCAAGCCGCACCGGAGGGATGGCTTGTGCCTGGGGGTCAGAACTGGAAGCGGATGCCGAGTTGGGCAGCGAACGGGGTGCTGCCAGGCGAAATTTCGTCGAGCACGCCGTACTGCAGCCCGTTCACGTTCTGGCCTTGGCGCGGAATGGAGGTAAGCGCTGGGCAAACGGAGCTGATGCTATTGGGAATGGGAGTGCAGGCGCCGGGCGGGGCGATGAAGCCGCTGTTATCCGGGTTGGAATAGAGGTTGCTGCTGTTGGTGAGATTGAAAAGGTCGGCGGCAAGACGGAGCGAGTAGCGCTCGCCGAGCTTGAAATCCTTGGTTATGCGGGTGTCCCAGGTGAAGAAGTCCGGCTGGCGGGCGGGATAGCGGGGCAGGAGGAAGGGCTTGCCGTTGCCAAGCTGGACGACGAGGCGATCGTTGTTTGAGAACTGGTTGATGACGCCGTCTCCGTTTACATCCACGGAGGAATAGGCGGGATAGGCGAGGCCGCTGTGAGCGATGAAATTCGAGCTCCAGCTAAAACCCATGGGCAGATCTATGACCAGGCCGGACTTGAACTGATGGGTGATGTCGAGACCGTTGCGGCCGTAGTCGATATCAATGTTGAACGGGTCCTGCGCGCCGAAGAAAGTATCGGTGTCGCGTTCGCTGGAATCGTTGCTGAAATTGCGCGACCAAGTGTAATTGGCGAACCATTGGAAGTGATTGGAGAAGCGTTTGTTCACGCTAGCGACAAGCTGGTGGTAATTGCCGTGGCTGAAGCTGGCCAGTTCGAGGGCTCCGGAGAACGGAGTGAGAGTGCAATCGAGCGGCATGGGTTCACCGCCGCCTACGGGAACGCCATTTGCGGGGCAGGGCACGCCGGCGCCGGTGGATGCGAGGATGGAGCGGCCGAATTGATCCGTCCCGATAGGAACAAAGTTGCGCTGCCAATTCGAAGTGCTGAATCCGCCAGTCTTCAAATGCCAGGAATGCATATAGGCGTAGTCGAGGGAAAGCGTCCAGCCGCCAGAGAAGCCGTGCTCGACGCCCACGGTGAGGTTTGAGACGCGCGGATTCCGGAAGGCAGGGTCGGTGTATTCAATGGCAGGGCAGCCAATGAACGGAGGGCCAGAGGCGCACAACTGATCGGAACTGACATTGAGTGTGCCCGGGAAGATGTAGGGCACGCCGCTGGAGGGCGCGCAGCCGAACGCAGGGACGCAGAAGAGGGTTGTGGATTTGGATCCGCCGCCATTCGAGGCGACCGGAAAGAAAATGGTAGGCGTCTGGGCGTAGTAGAGGCCCCAGGCGGCGCGGATGACGGTGGGATTCGAGCCTTTGGCAAGGTCCCACGCCATGCCGACCCGCGGTCCCCATTGCGAGTAGTCATTCGGAGTGGATTGCGGCACGGGGGCGATTTTGGTGCCGCTGCCGAGCGGGCCAACACCGATATAGACCTGCTGGCCGGGAATCTTGGTAGCGGGCTGAGGATTGCGGGTGGCATCCCATCGCAGGCCGTAGGTGAGAGTGAGGCGGCTGGTTAGCTGCCACTTATCCTGCCAGTAGAGTCCGATTCCGGTCTGATACTGGGGCGGTAGCGTATTGGCCTGAAAAGGGGTCTGGCCATTCAGGCCGAAGCCCTGGAAATAGAAGTTGGGGCCTTGCGAGGTTTGGCCGGCCGGGCACGTGCTGGGATCGAAATCGCAAAGAGTGCTGAAGTTGTAGCGACCGGCGCTCCAGCCGGCGAAGGTGTCCTTGCGGTCGGCGAAGGTGTTGAGGTCGCCGCCGAATTTCATGTCGTGCTTCGCGAAGGAATAAGAAAAGTTGTCCTGGACCTGGAGTTTGCCGTTGTCGTTATTGCCGGGGAGGTAGAAGCGCTGGCCAAATTCGCCGAGGCCCTGAATGAAAATTTCGGGCGCCCCGGAAAAGACGGGATGGCGCTTGCGGGTCTCGCCCTGGATGAGCGCGCGCACTTCGTTCACCTTGCGGCCCAGGACAGTGGTGAGAGAAAAGACGCCGCTGATGCCCTGATTGACGAAATTTTCGGTATCGAGAATGGAATCAAAAGTTTCGGACTGGCCGTGACCGCCGGTGAAGCCAAGGGTGTGATTGCGAGTACCGAGGCCGCGAACGCTGAAGTGGTTGGCGGGCGTGATCTGGTAATCGTAGTGACCGAGCAGGGTGAAGAAATTCTGGAATTGGTTGTGAGCACCTTCCAGCGCGCCGAGATTCGGGACGCCGTAGCAGCCGGGGAGGAGACGCGTGACGCCGGGCTGTATGTTTTTGCAGGCTGGGCCGAGCTGATCGGTACCCTGTCCCTGCTGAATGACCGGGCCGGCATCGGCTTCGCAAATGGGATCGCCGTGGCAAATATTCGTGGTGAGGGGGCCGTTGTTGCGCTGAATATCGGCCGAGAGGAAGAGGAATTGGCGGTCCTTGCGAATGGGAAAGCCGATGGAGCCGCCGAACTGGCTCTGCTTGTCAATACTGGAGGGATTGCCGAGGGCGTCATTGGCGCTAAGACTGCCGCTGCGGAAGTATTCGTGAGCTTCGCCGTGAATATCGTTGGTGCCGGATTTGGTGACAACGTTGAGCAAGCCGCCGGTGGCGCGGCCAAATTCGGGGGCGAAGCCATTGGTGACAACTTGAAACTCCTGGACGGCTTCGATAGGGACGGTGAGATTCTTGGTTTCGAGGGAGCCGAAGTTTTCGCCGAAGAAGTTGTTCGTCGTGTCGGCGCCGTCAATGACCAGTCCGGTGTAATCGCTCTGCTGGCCGCCGAGACGAATGTTGCCGCGCAGGCCGGGGACGACCTGGGCGGAAGGGGTGAGTTGCGCGAGGTCGCGATAGTCACGGCCAGGGAACGGCAAATTTTCGAGACTTTTCGAGTCGAGAAGCTGGGAGATGCCGGCGGTGGAGGTATCGACGGCGCCGGCCTGGTCGGCAACCACGGTGATGGTTTCCTGGGAGGATTTAAGGGGCATGGTGATGTCGAGAGCGAGGGAAGCGCCGACGTTAACGACGATATTTTTGATGGTGGTGACGGCCATGCCAGGAGACTCTGCAACGAGGGTGTAGGAACCGGGGATGAGCGATTGGAAGTCGTAGCCGCCATCGGCGCCGGAGGAGAGTTCGCGGCGGAAGCCGGTGGAGGGATTGGTGAGAGTGAGCTTGGCGCCAGCGATGGGCGCGTGGGTGGCGTCATAGACAACGCCGTAGACGGCGCCGCGCTCGAGGGTCTGCGCGGAAGCGGCAAGAGCGGTGAGGAGCAGGACCAGAATCCGAGCGGAAAAACGAATAGCGGCCAGCTTCATGCTGTTTCTCCTGAAACGTTGTAACGCGAGGCGGAATGGATTCGCTCGGGGAGCATGTTCGTCCTCGATCGCGTGCGGCCCGGGGCCTTGCGCGCCCGTATTGGAGGGCGCTTCTCCGCCAGCAGGAGAGAGCGGGAGCTTGCACGAACGACTCAGAAAAGACAACGGACGCTCACCCGATTGAAGGACTCTCCCCAAAATGATTGGGAAAAAGGCTAGCGACAGAGCAGCGGGAGTGTCAAGGAAAAAGGCAGGGCGGCAGAGGGCAAATCTGGCGCGAGGAAAGGGCAATACCAAAAATCGGCGGGATTCTCTTCGAGGCACGCGAATCAGGAGATTCGCGCGCTCGAGTGCTACCATTCGGAAGTTCATGCGAGAAGAGAGGACAATGCGGATTCGCGGCATAGCTTGCTTTTTGGTGGCGCTCGGCGCAATTGCGGCCGTCGCAATGCGAGCGGCTTTCGCCCAAACGACGATGCAACCACAGGCGTCCCGGCGGAACACCGGCGGCGCGCCAAAGCCGAACGCGGGGAAAGCGGTGGCGCAGGTGGCTGGCGCGGCGAACCCGTTTGACGTGCATTTTCGCGATGTGACGCAGGCGGCGGGAATTCATTTTCATCATGAACGCGCTGCCAGCGAGCAGAAGCTCTACATCGAGACGATGGGAGCGGGCGTTGCCTGGATTGACTACAACCAAGACGGCTTTCTGGACGCGTTTTTCGTGAACAGCGGATACACGCCGCTCTTTCACCCGGCGAAGGCGCCGCAGCCGGCGCTTTACCGGAACAACGGAGATGGCACCTTCACGGACGTGACGGAGCAGACGGGAATCCGCACGGACGGCGGATTTTTCTTCGGCGTGGCGGTGGGCGATTACGACAACGACGGATACCCGGACATCTATATAACCGGCTACCGGCATTCGGTGCTGTACCACAACAACGGTGACGGAAGCTTCACGGACGTGACAGCAAAGGCCGGTGTGGGCGATGACGGCGTGTGGGCCACGGCAGCGGCGTGGTTCGACTACGACCGCGACGGCAAGCTGGACCTGCTCGTGACGAACTACGTGCAGTTTGACGTGGACCATCCGGTTTCCTGCGGGGACAACCGGCCGGGCTACCGCGGGTATTGCCACCCGGACAGTTTTGCGGGGAACACGCCGCGGCTTTATCACAGCAACGGCGACGGGACGTTCTCGGACGTGACGGAAAAGGCCGGGCTGCGCAACATGGATGGAAAGAGCCTGGCGGTGGTCACGGCCGACCTGAATGGCGACGGCTGGCCGGACATTTTCATTGCCAATGATACGCAGCGGAATTTCCTTTATTTGAACAACCGCGACGGCACATTCCGGGACGCAAGCTACACAAGCGGCGCCGGCTACAGCGAGGATGGGAAGCCGGAAGCGGGGATGAGCGCTGATGCCGCGGATGTGCGAAACACCGGGGAATACGATTTGTACGTGAGCCATTTGGATTTCGAGTTGAACCGCTACTACCGGGGGAACGGCGACGGGACGTTCGTGGACGCAACGATTGCGTCCGGGCTGGGGCAAACGAATTACTTGAACAGCAGCTTCGGGGCGCGATTTTTTGATTTCGATAACGATGGCTGGCGCGACCTTCTGGTGACAAACGGGCACATCCTCGACAACATCGCGCTGTATCACAGCAGCGTGAAATACGCCGAAGAGCGGAAGCTGTACCGGAATGTGGGCGGGGGAAAGTTTGTGGACGCGACGGCCACACAGGATGCAGCGTTCCGCGCGCCGCGGGTAGGGCGCGGGCTGGCCGTCGGGGACTATGACAACGACGGCTGGCTGGACTTTCTGGTGAACAATAACGGCGAGGACGCGCAGCTCTTTCGGAATGACGGGGGCGAGGGGCAGACGGCGAGACGGAATCATTGGCTGGGCGTGCGGCTGATTGGAACGAAGAGCAATCGCGATGGGATCGGCGCAAAGCTCAAAATAACAGCGGGAGACTTTGTGAGTTATGACCAGGCAAAAGGCGGCATGAGCTATTGCTCGGCGCAGGACCCGCGGCTTTACTTTGGGCTGGGAACGCACGCACGAGTGGATACCATCGAGATTGCGTGGCCGAGCGGCGCGAGAGAGGTGTTGAAGGATTTGGCGGCGGATCAGATTGTGACGATTGAGGAAGGACGCGGGGTAACTCCGTATCGGTATCCGGCGATCCGAAGGAAGTGAGCAAGGCGGAACCCAAGAGCTGGGCCTTAGCGGGTTCCGCCGCAAGAATCGGGCTAAGCCGCTTCTTTTCAGGCCAGTCGGCGGCGCAAGGGTTAGTACCGCGAAATAAACCCTGTTCCCGCCAGGAATCAGTGAGGTTTGACTTGACCATCTGAGCGGAATCCGCCTACTGTCGAGGTAAGCATCAGTCCGAAACCGTTGCGGGGCCGGGTCATGTGTCGGTGGAATTCGGGGTTTCTTTCTCTCGGCGTAGCGCTCTTGGCGGCGTGGGTTCTATGGCCGCAATCCGCCTGGACACAGCAGCGGCCCGGTCCGATCGGACCTCCGCCAAATGCCAACGTGAACCCCAACATTCAGCTGGGGATGTCGTCTTCGACGGTGACGGTCAGCGTGCGGAGTTCGAATGGCACGCCGCTGGATGCTCCGGCCTTCGTCAAGCTTTTCTCAAACTCGATGACGTTCAACATGACTTCGCCCACGCAGGAAGGCTCGACGGCGAGGTTCTTGAACGTGCCGGCCGGCGATTACAACGTGGAAGTGTCCGCACCGGGATATAGAACGACAACGGATCGCGTTTCGGTCTTTGGCGGAGGCAGCTATCCGATCTTCGTCTACGTTGTCACCGAAGCGGAGGCTGCCTCGGGCGCAAAGGCGCCGCGCGGCACGGTGATGAGCCCGAAGCTGCTGGCCGAAATTGACAAGGGCTTGCAGGCGATGAAGCGCCAGGTCTACGAGGAAGCGCTGCAACACTTCACTCGCGCGGAAAAGCTCGCTCCCGCGAATCCCGATGTGCTCTACCTTAGCGGGACGGCGGAATACGCCCTGAAGCACGACGACTTAGCCCGGCTCAAGTATGAGAAAGCGCTCTCGATCGCTCCGGCCCATGAAAAGGCGCTCCTGGCTCTCGGCGAGATGCAGATTCAGGCGGGCGAATTCACCGCGGCCGTGGCCACACTCGAAAAGGCGTTTCGCGCGAACGGAGCCGGCTGGCGGAGCCATTTTCTCCTGGCCGCCGCCTACCTCGGGTCCAAGAATTACGAGGAGGCCCAGACCCACGCGGAGCGCGCCGTGGAATTGGCGAAGGGCCAGCCCGAGGCGGCTCAAGTGCTGCTGGGGCGCATTCTGGAAGCACGGGGCGATCTGTCCGGAGCGCGAAAGGTCTTCAGTGAAGTGATTTCCAGGAACCAGGCGGGCTTGGCGGCACTGCAAGCGAAAGAGCGCCTGAAAGAGCTCGACGCCGCAGCCGCGCGGGCCAAAGCAAAGGCGGAAGAGGCGGCGCCGGCAAAGCCTGTTGTGGTGCTGGCGGAACTCCCGCTCCTGCCTCCGCCAGCGGTGGACCGCACCTGGGCGCCGCCGGATATTGACGCCGTTGAGTATCCGCTCGCGCCCGGTGTGGCGTGCTCGACGGGAGATGTGCTGGCGCGCGCGCAAAAGAGGGCGCTCGGCGATCTGGGGAATTTTGAGAAATTCGCCGCCACCGAGCACATCGTCCATCAGGAGGTCGATTCTCAGGGAGTGCCGGGCGACCCGCGGGCCAAGGATTTTTGGTACCTGGTGTTTGTGCACCACACAAGCCGCGGAGGTTCTTACCTGGATGAGACACGCGATGGCGGGCAGAATCTGGAGGAATTTCCAACGTCCCTGGCAACCACGGGCTTGGTTGGCCTTGGTGTGTCCATTCTGGACCCAGACCACGCGAAGGAGTTCAACTACACGTGCCAGGGGCTTTCCTCCTGGCGAGGGCAAGCCGCTTGGGAAATGCGGTTCGAGCAGCGGACGGACCAAGAAGCCCGTGTGCGCCTTTGGAAGCGAGACAACAAGTTGTATGCGCTTCCGCTCAAGGGAAGACTCTGGATTTCGGCGAGCAGCTACGATCTGATGCACCTCGAAACGGACTTGCGCGAGCCAGTGGAACTGCTGCAGCTTGTGCGCGACCACCTGGCCATTGATTACGGTCCGGTTTCCGCCCAGAACACCAAAACGTCGCTTTGGCTGCCGTGGTCAGCGGAAATGTTCATGGAAGTTCGCGGGCATCGCTATCATCACCAGCATACGCTCACCAACTACGTCTTCTTTTCGGTGGATACGAAGAACAAGGTCAGCAATCCGCCAGGCGAGGGGCCAGCTCCGGACACCCCAAGAAACAACTGAGCATCAAACGGCTTTGCGGACGATTCTCCGCAACCGCAACGCGATTCCCTGTCTAAACGCCGGTGATTCCAGAGTTTTGCGTCCGCCTCCATGCCGGAACGCTTCCCTGCCGCCGATAGCGCCAGTGCGCGTATCGAACCATTCGGCCGAGTATTGGCCGGACGGAAGCGCGAGCGTGAGTTGCAGGGGCCCGTCGCCATCGAGATAAACGGCATATTCTCCGGCTCGGCTGGAAAGAACGCGCGCGGCGACACCGGGGGCGCGCCGAACCGTGTGAAAATCGGGCTGGAGATCGGCCAGGGAAAACTGTGCGAGGAATTTCTGAAGAATGCCCAGCTGATGCCGCAACGCTGGGCTGCCGCCGCCCGGACCATTGGGCTCGAGGTCGGAGCCGTCTTCATGCCCGGGCGAGAAGGAATAGTCGAGCGCATCGAAGGCGCCACCTCCGGACAACAGGAAATTCCACGCCTCGCGCCGGTAAGCTTCGTCTTCGCGGCCGAGAAAGCCGGTTTCGTCGTAAGCGATCGCTTTGTTGAGTCCATAGTTGGCGAGGGCAGCTTCCGGATATGCATAGTGGAAGTTTGCGATGCTCACGCCAGCCACGAGTTCGCGGATAGGAAAACGGAAATTCGCGCAGTTCTGTGCGAGCAGATGCTGGTTGGGCAGCGCGGCCTCCTCCTGCGTGATCCATTGCGCCACTCGGGATTGCCAGATGAGCGACATCTCATCGGCAAGGTCGATGGAATTCGGAAATATATCGCGCGCCGGCTTCTGCAAATAGGGATTGACCACCCCAGCGAGCGCCGGGCGGTCGGACCAGGGTTCATTCTGAATTTCGAAAATGACGTTATCAAAGCCATTCGCTTCCCGGACCAGCTTTCGGGTGTATTGCTCCTGAAAGGACAGGATGTTGCCGTTTTCGAGCGTGGCGAGCTTTTTCCAATCGATCGCGCTGGTCTGGTTGACGTTGTTGGAAGGATTGAAGGGACTCAGATTCCACTGTGCTTCGCCATACTGCGACGAAAACAGGGTGATCTCGACGATAACGCCGCGCCGCGACGCTTCAGCAAGGAACTCGCGATAGCGGCCGAAGTATTCGCTGTTCCACCGGGACAAATCGAATTTGTTGCCGCCCCCGGCATAGCCGGGCACATCGCTGCGCGCCCAGGGCGCGACAAACCGGCCGGCTTGCGGAGCCAAATCATTGCGCAGGATGCCAAAGGATTTCGCCGGCACTTCGACGTAGCTGCCGCCGAAAATTCGCGTGTAGTTGAGTCCTTCAGCAGAAAGGGTTGCCAGATATTTTCGAAAATCGAAGTCCGCATTCAGCACGGCGCCGTAGTGCTCGCCGCTGCCCGTGAGCGCGACCGTGTGGCCGCGGAAACGGAAGTAGTGCGGATTCCTGGGGTCGAGATGAATGGGCCGCGTCCGCGAAACCATCCGCGTTGCGGCCCGGAGCGGCAATAGCGCCGCCGGGCCCAGGAGGAGAGCTGCGGCAAACAGTCTCCGGGCAAAGCCCCATCGGGTCCAGCGCATCAACACAGGCTCGTCCCTCCGCGGTTAAAGCAAAGCACGCATTATAAGCGCGAGTCGCGCCACGCCGGGAAGGATTCGCTTCGGGAGCGCGGGGCTGCTGTACTACACTGCGGGCATGAAAAAGAAAAAATTCCTCAAACGCACGGCGGAAATCGCCGAGGCCCATCGCATCCGGGAGGGAATGAAGTTCCGCCTAAGGGAGTTTGACCCGCGCGAAACGCGCGGGGTGCAATCCGAGAAAGCTGCCGGAGAAATGCTCGAGCAAGGCGTCGAGACTCTCCGCGGGTTGCAGGAAAAACTTTACGCGCAGGATCGCTGGGGCGTGCTCGTGATTTTGCAAGGACTGGATGCTTCCGGAAAAGACGGCACCATCAAGCACGTGATGTCCGGAGTGAATCCGCAGGGCTGCACGGTCTCTTCCTTTAAGGCGCCGAGCGCGGAGGAACTGCAGCACGATTTTTTGTGGCGCGCGCACCAGCGGATGCCCGAGCGCGGGAAGATCGGAATCTTCAACCGCTCGTACTACGAGGAAGTGCTCGTGGTGCGGGTGCACCGCAAGACCCTCGAGGCGGAAAAGCTGCCGGAGGCGTGCGTTTCAAAGCACATTTGGGAAGAACGCTATGAGGACATCAATGCGTTCGAACGCTATCTCACGCGCAACGGGTTCCTGGTGCTGAAGTTCTTCCTGTACCTCTCGAAACGGGAGCAGGCGCGGCGATTCCTGAAACGCATCGAGGAAGACCGCAAAAACTGGAAGTTTTCGGCCGCCGATATTCGAGAACGCGAATACTGGAAGGAATACCAGTCCGCTTACGAGGAAATGATTCAGAAGACGTCGCAGACATGCGCGCCCTGGTATATCGCCCCGGCGGACCACAAGTGGTTCGCGCACCTCGTGGTGGCGTCCGCAGTCATTGACGAACTGCGCCGGCTTGACCCGCAGTTTCCCGAAGTGGACAAGAAAGAGAAGCGAGAGCTGGCCAAGGCCCAACAACTATTGCACTGAGCTGGGCTGGGACCGAAGCAAGGCTTGCGTCTCGCGCCACCACTTTCCCGCGGGGTGTTTGCCGCTGACGGCGGAAGAGCGTAAACGTGTGGAGTGGGAAGTCCTAAGAGAGAACAGGGGCCCTGTGCGAGCCCCTGTTCGGCCAAGCAATGTTTCTTAGAAGACGAATCGAGCGGAGAGCTGCATCTGCCGCGCGTTCGTGGCGGTGCTGGTATAAGTGTTGAATTGTGATCCGGGCGCTGTGCTGAACACGTTTTGATATCCGGCAAAGTTGGGATGATTGAGGGCGTTGAACGACTCAAAACGCAATTCGAGGTGCTTGCTCTCGGTGAATTTGAATTGCTTGCTGAAGGCAACATCGAGATCCGTCAGCCCGTCGAGGCGCAGGTGGTTGCGTCCGCTGGTTCCGTCATGTTCGAGCAGCGGCTCGCTGACCGGCAGATTCGCTGGTACGGTGTAGCCGCTGAAAAACGGCACGGGATGGAGCTTCGTGGCGTCGCCGTCCACGGCGGTGTTCACCACGGTGCTTCCGTTATTTGTTCCGTTCAACAGCAGGTCTGTAATTCCCGAGATGGGGCCGGCAAAAACAGTGGCTGGCAGCCCGGACTGGCTGCTCAAGATTGAGCTTTGGCTCCAGCCATCGAGCAGATATTTCTTCCAGCCATGGAAACCCTTGGTGAAGGGAATTTCGTAGTTGTAGCTGAGGACAAAACGGTTGCGCACATCGAATTGCGAGTTAGCGCGGTTAAAGGAGAGCGGCTTGGACGCGTCGAGAATACCGGCGCTATCGTTGATGAGCACTCCCAAGGCGTCCGAGACGTCATCGAGGCTGTGTGCCCAGGTGTAATTCGCGTCGAAGGTCAGACCACCACGGAACCTGCGAATCGCTTCGATTTGCAGGGAGTGATAGTCCGACGTTCCGATACTCTTCACCTGGGTCACGTTGTCAAAACGAGGGTCCAGGAGACTGTTTATCGGGCCGAAAGCCGATCCGACTTCGTTGTTCGACGCATTCACGAACTGAGCGATCCGCGCATTCTGGTCCGCCAGGCTGGTGGGCGCGGCCGGAATGTTCGCCGGCTTGACAAGGTTGATCGGGAGACTCACCTGCAGGTGATCGTTGTGCGTTCCGACGTAAGTGGCCTTGAGCACCAGATCACTGATGAGCTTGTATTCAACGCCCAAATCCCATTGCTGGTTCCGCGGATTATCCAGGTTTTGGTCCACAGGGGCAAAGCTGCCGAAATCGACCTGCGTGGGGTCAAAATGGCCCACTGCCGCAGCGGCCGCGGCCTGCGCAGGGGCGGTTCCGGCAATCAAGTTGGCCCAGCTATTCGCGCCGGTGGGACCCACCAGCGTGACACTGGTCACAAAGGGCGGCGAGAAGCGGAGATTCGTGATGGGGTTCTGGTAGATGAAGTCATAGGCAATGCCGTAGCCTCCGCGGACCACGAGCTTATCCAGCGGATTCCATGCAAACCCCAGGCGGGGCGCCGGGTTCCAATTGCGATGGAACGCCGTGCCTCCCAGATCTACGCCGCCGAGCGGGCCGGTACCAAGCGCGCCAATCGGCGTCGTATTCTTCGGATCCAGATTCGCGAGAATGCCCTGTCCTTCGGAAACTCCGCCGGAGGACTCCAAGCGGAAGCCGACGTTCAGTGTAAGCCGGGGGGTCAGGCGGAAATCATCCTGCACGAACCAGAAGTGGTCAAAAGCAAAATTATGCAACGTCGTGTTGCCGAAGAACTGCAGCCATTCAAGCGGCGTGCCAGCCTGGAATCCGGCGACATTCGCAAAAACGGCCGCGCCCAGCTTTTCCGCGTCGAAAAAGCTCGGCGCCTGATAGCGATTAAAGTCAGCCCCGAACTTGATGGTGTGCCGCCCGCGCGTCCAGGAAAGGGTGTCCAGATACTGGAAGGTATTCTGCGTGCGCCCTTGCGGAATGATGAGTGACTCGCCGAAAGAGGATGTGCCGTCCAGGAAGATGATTTGCGGACCCGGCTTGAATGGCGAGTTAACCGGAAATTTCGGGTTTGCCCGGCCGAAGCCAAACCGGAAATTATTCACGAGATTTGAGGTCAAGGCCGAGGTGTAGCCGATGGTGAGGTCGCGCGGCTCGGCGGTATTGGAGGCGCCGAAACCGGGCAGGTTCGTGCTGATGAAGGTCAGGCTCGGGCTTACCGTTACCAGAGGAGCTTGCCCGTACTTCGCAAACAGCGTGTCCTTGCCGCCGCGCAAGACCTGATCCACGCGAATTACCCACGTGTCTGAGTTCGTGGTGTTGGCCGCGGATTCGTTCAAGCTCCCTGTGGGCGAGGTGAAGGAGCCGTCCTGCTGGAAGACCGCCTGGCTGGTCGGGTCGGTAATCCCGGCGGCCTGCGCTGGTGTGAACACGTTCGCAATCACCCCTTGGCCTGCGCCGCGCGTTCGATCAACCTCCCACTGGCCGTAGAAGAACGTGTGATCCTTGTAGATGGGCGCGCCAAATGTGACGCCGCCCTGATTCTGGACAAGCTTGGGCACGGAGCCGCCCACCGGAGTGAAGTAACCCTTGGCGTTTCCGAAGCCGCTGTTCTGGCCGTACCAATAGGCTGAGCCGTGATAATCGTTCGTGCCGCTTTTCGTGATGATCTGGAGTTGAGAGCCCGAATTGCGCCCGAACTCCGCGTCGAAATTGTTGGTGATGACCTTCACTTCAGCAACGCTATCCTGAACAAATGCGGCGCCGGATTCTCCGGTAGTGGAAATATCGCTGGCGGTCACGCCATCGAGTGTGATGTTGTTCGCGCGCCCGCGTGAGCCGTTGGAATTGAAGCTGCCTGCGCCGAGAAACGGGTTGTTGATGGAAACCGGCACGGTTCCGGGAGAAAGAGTCGCATAGATCACGGGATCGCGAGCCTGGTTCGGCAGCGCCAATGCCTCTTGCGAGGTAAAGGAATCGCTCACCTGGGCGGTTGCTACGTCGAACGTGGGCAAGGCGCCAGATTCCACAGTCACGGTTTCGGTCACGCTGCCGACTTCCAAGTGCACGTCGACACGCGTTTTCTCGCCGCTCTGAACAACGACGGCTTGCGAGTAAGACTTGAAGCCGTCTTTTTCGACGCTAATCTGATAGGTCCCGATTTCCAACTGCGGTGCGGCAAACTCTCCCGCGTTGCCCGTCGTTACCGTGCGGACAGCGCCCGTATTGATATTTTTAATGGTGATTTTGGCGCCGGCAACAGCGGAGCCGCCAGGGTCCAGCACGGTGCCTTGAATGTCTCCGGTGAGGTCGGCCAAAACCGGGAAACAGACGAGGCACAACAAGGCAGAAACGAACAGCAGACGCGAAAATACAGATCGCATTAAGCGCTCCTTTGTAAAGTCCGTGGAAGAGCGCAAACGTGAGCCTGCATGGTGCGCAGACTCACTCCGCCGCGTTTGGCCCTCACGCTACCGAAAAAGCAAAGCCGACCTTTTTCCGCGCTCAGCACTGTCGCGCGCCACCACTCGGTTGGAAACTTCGGGTAGCAATCGCAAAGCCATACCTGAGAGAACAGCGCGTCATACCTGAAGTGATGCAGAGCACAGGGGTTAGACAAAATCTCATTTGAATTAAAGCGGGATGCGCGAGGCGATGCGTTCCGTTTGCTGTAGATATCCGGGATTTATATGAATACCGAAACTAAAGACCATCTAAATTGATGGGCCTGATCAGCCGGAAAGACTGCCGCGGCGCCTGAGAGCCGCCGCGTTCAGCTCTGTTCGGGAGAACCTCGAGTGCGGTTTGCTCACATCGGGACCGCTTTTACAGTTTCCAAAAGTCCTTTCAGAATGACCGAGAGAGGAATTTCGGCGAGCACGACCGGAACGAGGGGAAGCAAAGCCGCCAACGTAAAGCCAATAAGGGTGGACTTGTCAATCGGGAAGGGCGACATCCGCTGGACGCGATTGTAGCTAATCCCCAAGCCAACCATTCGCGTGACCTCACGCTCCGCAATGCGTGCCTTTCCAGGCCCTCTCCTATCCAAGACCCACCTCTTGTGAAAGTCGCTGTCGTGGACCTGAGCTAAGACGCCATAATCCAACTTGGCCTTCTTTCGTAGCAGCATGAGCCGGGGTGTGAAGAAACACAGCGGCGCCAGTGCAACCAGGAACAGCAGCACCACCAAGACGAGGGCGGGTATCTCAAAACTGGCCAGGCGCCTGCCACCTTCGAGAATCTCATGGCGCCAGGCTCCTCCGATGGCCGCTGAAACGGCGGCGGCAGTTGCGGCAAATGCGCTTGGGGAGAGACTGAGAAACCCGAGCCCGCCGTGGCCATCAGGGTGCGTGGCAACAAGATTGAGATGCATACGAGACAGCCGAAACAGAAAGAAGGACCAGAGACCCCATTTCCACAGGCTGAATCCCAAGAGGAACTGATAAATGGGCAGGCTAACAAGACCGTAATACCAACCAGCGGCGGAAAAACGCAACGCTGGGCCGTGCCTCAAAGCTGCCCAGGCAGGCGCCGTAGCGGCCCTGGTCTGCCAGACAAGAATACCCTCAGCGAAGACGAAAGCCACGAGAATGAGCTCCGGGAGAACAGAGTCGCGAATACGCATCTGCAAGGCGATCATGCGGCTAAGGTTGCTCAAATCATCTTCATTGAGCAATTCAGCCTGCTTCACCTGCGGAGTGGTCAGGGAGAAGCACTCGTCCATCAGAACGTGTCCAATCAGGAGGGCAGGGATGGCGATTACGATTCTTGAATAGACGACGTAGTCCTTCAGCAGCTCCACGAGCATATCGCGGCGGAATAGAGCCGTTATCATCACCAAGGGGAGCCAAGCGACTGCAAGTACCGCGACTACTCGCCGCGTAAGATTCCATCTTTGCCCCTCGACCAGGTGGCATGACCGCTGCACCCGGTAAAAGGGGCCGCCCCGGAACCACGAAATGTCGTCTTCGGGCAAAGTAGTCTGATGGCCTCCGAAGAATGCGTTTCTACGGTGTTGGCCAGCCGAAACCAGCCAAGACGACACCAAACTGCCAAGTTTTTACAAGCCGAGGATATGGCGGATGAGGGTTGAGAAGCACTGTCAGGTGTTACAGAGCGTCGTTGGCAGCTTCCCTCCTCCCGTGGTTCATGAGGAAGACGAAGCGGCTGCTAGTCCACGCGTGGTTGGGCCATTTTCGCCGAGCGCTTCTTCTCGGCGGCACGAATGAAATCTCGGACGCAGGGATACACGACCTGACGCCAGCGGCGTCCGCTGAAGATTCCATAATGGCCCGCGCCCGAGACGGTCAAATGCTGCTTTCGATTTGCGGCAAGGCGCCTGCACAGGTCGTGTGCCGCGTGGGTCTGCCCGGGGCCGGAGACGTCGTCCAAGGCACCCTCAATTGTTAGCAGAGCGGTTTTGGTGATGGCCTCAGGTGCGACGCGTTCGCCATCGACGGTCCACAGGCCCCTGGCCAGCAGATGCTGTTGGAATACGATGCGGACACAGTCCAGGTAGTATTCCGCGGGCATGTCAAGCACCGCGTTGTACTCGTCATAGAAGCGGCGATGCGCGCTGGCCCGGGCAAGGTCGCGCTGAACCAAATGCTTGTAATAATCCACATAAGAAGCGATATGGCGGCTAGGATTCATAGCAACGAAACTCGCGTGCTGAAGGAACCCCGGAAAGACCCGGCGGCCCCGTCCGGGATATTTTGGCGGCACGGTTTGTATCAAACAGGTCTCGAACCAACTCAATGGCCTCGAAGTGGCCAAGTCATTGACGCGGGTGGGACCTCGGCGCGCATCGATCGGACCGCCCATGAGCGTGAGGCTGCGGGGCGCCGGCTCTCCGGCCACCGCCATAAGGGCTACAGCGGCCAACACCGGGACGGTTGGCTGGCAAACCGAAATCACATGCAAGCGCTCGCCTCCGAGATGGCGTATGAATTCCTTAATATAGCCAACGTAGTCCTCGAGCGTGAACGGCCCTTCGCTGAGCGGCACCATGCGCGCGTCCATCCAGTCGGTGATATACACGTCGTGGCCGGACAAGAGAGTTTGAGCGGTATCGCGCAGCAGTGTGGCGTGATGACCTGACAGAGGGGCCACGAGAAGCACCACCGGATCTCGGCTCAATTCATGGATGAGATTTGGCTGATCGGCATAGCGCTTGAAGTGTTGGAGACGACAGAAGGGTTTGGTCATCACGGTCTGTTCGATGACCGGCATCGTCCTGCCGCGGACCTCCGCCGAGTGAATGGCGAACGGCGGCCGCTCGTAGTCTTTTCCAAGGTGGTATAGGAACTCATAGTTGGCGGCGATGTGAGCCGCGCCGGGAAGCCGCGACAGCCAGCTTTCCGGCGAGGAAAACATACGCGCGCCAGCCTGGGCCAGCGCCGTGGCGGGACAGAGCAGTGCACGGTTCAACTCAAGGAGGTCGTACAGCATTTTTTGAGCGCCCGGATGATAGCGGGTTGTTGGGCAGTTGTCAGATTTCGTGAGGACTGTGTTGCCGGAAAGTTACGGCAGCGGAGTGAGGCAGGATCGCGGGAAAAGCAGAGTCTGGATGCGTGGCAGCGCATTTACTGCGCGGTCCAGCCTCCGTCAACGACGATTGTCTGCCCCGTGATGTTGCGCGCCGCAGGCGAGAGCAGGAAAGCAATGATGCCAGCTATTTCGTCAATTCCAATAAAGACGCCCTTCGGCATGGGTTTGAGCATGATTTGGCTGACCACATCCGCTTCCGGTATGCCGCGTGCACGCGCTTGGCTGGCAATCTGTTGATCCACGAGCGATGTCTTCACATAGCTTGGGCAAATGGTGTTGACGGTTATATCCGTGGCGGCCGTTTCAAGGGCAATGGCCTTCGAGAAGCCCAGCAGGCCGTGTTTCGCAGCGATGTAGGCGCTCTTGTACGGACTGGCCACCAGCGAATGGATGCTGCCGATATTGATGATGCGGCCGAATCCACGCTGGCGCATACCGGGGAGAATAGCGCGAGTGAGGCGCGCCACACCCGTGAGCATCACCTGCACGAGAAAATCCCACTTGGCAATCGGAAAGTCCTCGAGCGCAGCAACATGCTGGAGCCCGGCGTTGTTGACGAGGACATCGACCGGCCTCGACAGGCACGACAGCGCGGAGTCGACGCTGTCGTCCGAGGTCACGTCCAGCGCCACCGCTTTCGCGGAGCCTTGATCGGATCGAATTTGTTCAGCAACGGCTTCGGCCTCCTCGAATCTCAGATCCCCAAGGACAACGAAGTGACCGTCCCTGGCCAAAGCAGCAGCGACTCCCGCGCCGATTCCACTGGCTGCTCCACTGATGAGAATGGTAGGCATGGTCGGATCCGCCAAATCAGGAAATAACAACCGGGACCTGCGCCGGTTGAAAGCGCCGGGCAAACGTCCACACGGCAAACTTCACTGACTTCACGTTTATTCGGTGAGGCCGTCCCGCAAATCGGGGGTTTCCCTGATTGTCCGGGTGTGGAGGCGCAGTACTCTGTCGCCTACCGCTTACCGGCTCGCCGCGCCGCAGTGGAAACCATTTGAGCCCGAGTTTGCTCGGAGCTTCGAGGGAGCTATGTTCGATCAGTTGTTCACCGACTGGGAACGAGCCGCGGAAGCATCGCGGCAAATGCAGCAGGAAATGTTCAGGCACTGGACGCAGCCATGGATGTCGGCGTTGTCCAATGCGGGAACCGGAGCCGAAAGCCGGGTCTTGCAGAAGCGCTGGATGGAATTTGTGATTGACATGCTGAACAGGCAGCGCGAGTCGATCGACGCGACGTATCAGTCCGGTGTGCGGCTTCTTGAGCACGTATTGCGCACCAGCCAAGCAACGTCGCCGGAAGATTATCGGCAGCTTACCGAGGAACTTTGGCGCCAGATGATGGACAGCTTCAAAACCCAATCGGAAGCGCAGTTGCGCGAGTTCCAAAAATGGGCGGAGAAATTTTTCGACATGGCTCAAAAAAAACAGCCGAAGCGGAGGACAAGCTCTTAGCCGGCCCCAAGAGCGAGACTGCCGCACCATGCCGTACGGAAGCGAAGGCAGCCCTGTTCGGTTCTCCCTCTAGGCTAGGCGCAAACCCCTTTCTCGGCGTGACCGTGGAGTGGCTAGAGGCTTGGGAACGCGCTGCTCGCTGGAGCCTTAGTGTCGAAAATGCGGCCGTTTTGCTTGACCCCTGGGAGGTCAGGAAGAAATGGTTCGCGGAAGCCAGTGAAATGATGGACAGATATATGAGATCTCCGCTGTTCTTGCTGTGGATGGAGTCGTACTTGAAGGCAATGACTCAACCGCCCCACTACATTCGCCTGCTTCCGTCAACGAAAAGACCATAAAAAGGAAGGTTTCCGATGGCTACGACATATTCCACTCCGATTGATGTTTGCAAATTGCCAAGCTTTAACCTGCTGGGGAAGAAGGCGTTTGTAACGGGGGGATCGCGAGGAATTGGCCGGGCTTGCGCCCTGGCATTGGCGACCGCCGGAGCTGATGTTGCGGTGAGCTCCAGCCGGGCGGGCGCCGACAGCGCCAAGGGCGTCTGCGACGAAATTCGTGAGCTGGGCCGGCGTGCCGAAGCGTATTCGTTCGATATCGCGGAACGAAGTGATGTGAACGCGATCTGCGGCCGGGTGCGAGACGAGTTCGAGCAGATCGACATTCTGGTGAACAATGCCGGCGTAGCGCGGGATGGCGTTTTCAAGAAAATGGATCGCCGGGCTTGGGACGAAGTCATCAACACGGATCTCAACAGCGTCTTTGAAATCACACAGCAGTTCATCGAAGGCATGGCCGCGCGGGGCTGGGGGCGGGTAATCAACATATCGAGCATTGTCGGCAGGATCGGGAATTTTGGGCAAACGAACTACGCCGCCGCAAAGGCCGGACTCATCGGATTCACCAAGGCGCTGGCACGAGAGTACGCGCGCAAAGGAGTCACGGTTAACGCGATCGCGCCGGGTTTCGTCAAGACCCGAATGCTGGAGAACGTGCCGGACAAGGCGTTGCAATCCGTGCTGGACGTCACGCCGGTTGGCCGCCTGGGAGATCCGATGGAGATTGGCGCCTGCGCGTTGTATTTGGCTTCACCGGCGGCGAGTTTCGTGACGGGTCACGTACTGGACATCAACGGCGGCATGGCGATGTGAAACGTCCGCCTCGGGAGACTCAGGATGGAGGAGGCCAGGGGAGAAGTTGCGCGATCCGAGGCGAGGCTGCCATTTGACGTACTCGGTGAACAGCAGCGGTTCCTGCGCCGCATGCTGAGTCTGCCAAACGCGATGGAGTTGGCGTGGAAGACGCAGGTTGGCACGACGCCGCACGACGTTGTGTTCAAAAAGCGCACGCTTTCTCTCCTGCGGTATCGGAGAGAGACACCGCCGGCATATGCCGAGCCACTGCTGTTTTGCTATGCGTTGATCAATCGACCGTACATCCTGGACCTGCAGCCAGACAAGAGTGTGGTGCGGCGCTATCTCGAGCGCGGCTTTCAGGTTTATATGATTGACTGGGGAGTTCCCACGCTCGACGATCGCACGCTGACGCTTGAAGACTACGTGAGCGACTTTCTTGCGGGAGTCGTTCGGTTCGTTCTGCGGGAAAACCGGCGCACGAACCTTCACTTGCTTGGATACTGCATGGGAGGAACACTCTCGACGATCTTTGCGGCGCTTTATCCAAGGCAAATCAAAACCCTGACGCTTTTGGCCTCGCCGATTGAATTTAGCGGCCGGGAATCGCTGCTGAATTGCTGGACGGAGCGAAACCGCTTCGATGTCGACGCGTTGATCAAGACCTACGGCAATTGTCCGGCGTGGTTCCTGCAATCGTGTTTTCTGTGCATGAGGCCGGTTCAGAATCTCATCGAGAAGCATATCGCGTTCTATGAACAGATGGATGATCCGCGCATGGCCTCGAACTACTTCGCGCTGGAACGCTGGATCAACGACAACATTCCGGTGGCCGGAGAGACCTTCCGCGAATTTGTAAAACACTTCTATCAGGGCAATGAGCTGGTCCGCGGCGAGTTCCGCCTCGGGACGAGGCGTGTTGATCTCGGCTCGATCACGTGTCCCCTGCTGCTCCTGACGGCAAAGAACGACCACTTGGTGCCGCCGCCTTCGACGCTGGGAATTCGGCCTTACGTGAACTCCCGGGACGTTGCATCGATCGGAATCGAAGCAGGCCATGTTGGCCTGGTTATGGGCGGCAAGGCGCAGGGGACGCTCTGGCCGCAAGCCACGCGATGGCTCGCGGACCGCTCCGCCAAAGCTTCCGCCGCACGATGGAAGCAGGTTGCGACAACCGGACGAGGACGTGATGGGAAGAGGAAGAAACGAGCAGACCAGAAGTAGCGCGAACGGGAATGGCTCGAAGAGACGAGTTGGCATCGCGTGTCAAGGCGGAGGCAGCCACACAGCTTTCACCGCGGGTGTTTTGCAAGGCCTGATGGAAAGGCTTCCATCCGATACCGAGGTGGTTGCGTTGAGCGGAACCTCCGGTGGCGCGATTTGCGCGACGCTTGCGTGGGACGGTCTCGTACGTCGCGATCGAAAGCTTGCGATTCAAAAACTCCGGGAGTTTTGGGACGCGATGGCGGCGCGCGAGCCGTGGGACCGGGTTTTCAACCAATACCTGCTTGGAATGATCGAGCTGCGCGACGTTATGGGTATGCCGGAGATCAGCCCCTACCAGCTCCCAACCTGGGGCGAGGAGCGCTTCCGCAACCTGCTTCTGCAATATTTCAATTTCGAGGAGCTTCGGCAGCTTGCCCGGCGTCCTGGCGCGCCGATCATTCGCATCAGCGCCGTGGAGGTGCTCAGCGGCCACTTCGAGATGTTTGACGGAGAAAGCCTCTGCGTCGAATGCATTCTGGCTTCGGCGGCGATTCCGGAGCTCTATCGTGCCGTCTCCGTTCCGGATCGAGGCATCTACTGGGACGGCCTCTTCTCTCAGAATCCGCCGATCAAAGAGCTGATCAGGCATCGCATCGACGAGCTATGGCTGATTCAGATCAATTCCAGCACGTGCCTTCGCATTCCCACCGAACCGCACGAAATTGCGGATCGGCGCAACGCACTGGCCGGAAATCTCTCAATGGAGCAGGAGCTGAGGTTTATCGAGGTCATTAATCGCGCGATCGCCGAGGGCAAGCTGAACAATTCGGATTTCCGGCCAGTGCGCGTCGAGCGGATTGCTCTGGATCGCGATCTCGGCTATCGATCAAAGCTGGATCGGAAGGCGGAGCTGCTCGACGAACTGCGAGACTACGGAAAGGTGAAGAGCCAACAATTCCTGCGAGGACGGGAGTCAAGAATCGCGAGCAGGCTCTAACGAGCGTGTTTCGGCACCAAGGGATGGCGCTACCTTAAAGGTGAAAGGCCGGCGCCGGATTCAGGTCGCGCTGCGTCAAAACTTGGGGTAGCGGTAGCGGAGCGTGGGCGGCATGCGGCCGGAGCGCTGGCGGGTGTTGAAATCCAACTGGTAATCGAGGTGCGCCGGGTCTTCCGGGTACTCCTGCCCGGCAGGATACGGATACGGAATGAGGGTGTGGCGAGGGAGCGGGTCGACGGTGAAAGCGTTGGCGGCGTAGAAGTCCAGGTCCTTTTCGAAACCATTGGCGTAAAAGAAGTAGTCGCGCAGCCAGCCTTTAGGCAACGGCGGAAGGGTTCCGGGGTCGAATTCCAGCTTGACGCCTTCGCCGGAACTGAAGATGACGAAGCGGTCGTCGGCGGAGCGCAGGAGGCTTCGGACATCGCCGTAACGTGTGTAGTTGCCGGCAGCGCGGGCGTAAGGTCCGGTGGGGCTGCGATGGGCATAAGAATAGATCGTATCGCTGGCGGGTTGCAGACGGATTTCCTTCGGGTAGCCAAGGAAGGCGAGCGAAGCGGCAGCCAGCGGGACTTCGGCCACGCGAACGTCGCGCGTGCCGGGAGTTTGGTCGATGCGGACGGAGTCCCAATAGACTTTCAGATTGGTGACGATGCGGATGCGCCGCGTTCCAGGCGGAATTTTGCCGGTAAGGTCAGCGACCATGGTCCGCGCGAGCCCGGCCGGAAAGCCCATGTCGTCAACGACGCGGACCCACTGGCCTTGCGCGTTTTGCGCTTCGACGTAGGGCGCGATGACTTTGATGCCGGCCTGGTCGGCAGCGTACATGGAAGTGGCGGTGAAGTAATCAGTGTAGCCGTCGAGGATGAGACGAAGGGGCTTAGCGGCGTTCCAGTGGCCAAGGTCGAGTTCGATCCAATGGAGCTTGGCGAACCCGGCGAACGGCAAGTCATCGAAGCTGGTCACGTACTTGCGGTCGCGGTGGGCGAGGAGGGGGAGGACGTCGTTGCCGCGGTCATCCCAAGCGCTCGCTGGCAGCGTTGCATCGCGGGTGGCGATAACGCGAAATTCCGGGAATGGCGGAGCGCTGACGAAGCGTTCGTTTGGATTCACCTCGTAGGCGGCGGGATGGTCGACGGCGACGAGCCGAACCTGATCGAGATAAACAGTTTCTTCCATCGGCTCCATGAAGCGGAAGCTGAGGAGGCCGTTTTTGAGCTGGGCGCTGCGGCCGGGGACTTTGAGGTATTCGTCGGGATCGGGAACGTCGCGCTCGCCGGGAGCGATCCAATGGCCGACGACGCCCGGGCCAATCATGTCGGCGATAAATTCGTACTCGCGGCCATTCCAGGAGAAGAGAACGGGGCAGGAGCTGCCGCGACGGTCGAGTTCGGCGATGGTCTCAGCTTTCTCCGCGGGGATATTGATTTCGTCCTGTGGGACGCCGGTGGGCCAAAGGAGGCGGACGAGTTCGGCGTTTTTCTCGGTGTGGAGACCGGCAAGAATGCCGGGAGCATTCTGGCCAAGATAGCCAGAAGCGCCCTGGACTTCCCACTTTTGATAGAGGGGGCCGGCGTAGACTTCGACTTTGGTGCCGATGGCGCTTTTGTTGTCGTTAAGGGCTTTGAGATCAATGCGGAGCCAATTGCGCCGATCGGAGCCTTCGCTGCGGAGGAGAAGGGGCTCGGCGCCGAGTTGGGTAACGAGCAGGTCGGCGGTTCCGCCGGCGCGGGTATCTCCGACGGCGATAGCGCGGGGCTGTACGAGTCTTAGCGCGCCGAGCTGAACTTCTTTCGAGACGTCCGACCAGCCCTTTGCGCCGAGATTGCGGAGGAGGCGAAGTTCGCCGCCGTTTGCGGATTCGCCGGCGGCCACAAGATCGAGAAAGCCGTCGTTATCGTAATCGAGAGCAGCGAGACCCCAGCCGTGCTGCCAGCCGAAGTCCGGCAGCTTGACGCGCTCGAGCGATTTGCCGCCGACGTTGTGCCAAAGGCTGATACCGGGCGCGCCGGCGTGAGTGAAAGCCAGGTCCATCCAGCCATCTTTATCGAAATCGAAGGAGACGACACCGACGGCGGGAGGCAAGCCCTCTTTCTTGAAATCGATGGCGTTGAGGGGAGTGAATTTGCCTTCGCGCGGATTGAGAAATATGGCGGCGCCTTGGGGGCCTCCGGCCAGGACGAAGTCGATGGCGCGGTCGTTGTTGAAGTCGGATGTGACGACACCGGCGCCAGTGGCGGGGATGCCGAGCGCCGTTTCGGAGGAAACATCGGTGAAGGTACTGTTGCCGTTGTTGCGCCAGAGGACGTTGCGCGGCGAGGCGCTCTCGCCGGGCGACATGGTGACATAGAGGTCGAGGTCGCCGTCGTGATCGTAGTCCACGAAAGTGAGGGCGACACAGCCTTTCTCGCGCCGGATGCCGGCCGTCTGAGTGACGTCGGCGAATTTTCCATCGCCGGTGTTGTGCAAGAGATGGACGCCATCGGCTGAGCAGACCGCCAGGTCAGTGTGGCCGTCGTTATCGAAGTCGCCGGCGGCGCAGCCGAGTCCTGGGCCGGGCAAGGTGATGGCAGCGGAGCCGGTAACGTCCGCGAACCCGCCGTTGCCGAGGTTGCGGAGAAGGCGTGCGTTGCCATCGGCGACGGCGCTCACGAGGAACAGATCGGGTTTGCCGTCGCCATCGAAATCGAGGAAGCAAGCGCCGGTGCTGGGGCCGAGATGCGCGCTGGAGGACTTCAGCACGGAAGAAAAGGGCTGCGCGGCAAAATGCACGGGAATTGGGGCGGGCGCTTCGGTCGCAGAGCCAGTGATAAGCTCGGCGAGCGAGAACTTGCCCTGATCGCCGTAGCCCGCGCCGAAGGGAGTGCCGAGATGCTCCGTGGTGGTTTTCTGAAAAAGGGCAAGGTGCTCGCGCGCGGCGGCGAGGTCGCCGTTGCGCTGAAGCGCACGAGCGAGGCCGAACTGCGCGGAGGCGTGATACGGAGCGAGGGCCAGAGCTTTCTGAAATGAGGCAATGGCTTCCGGATATTTTTGCTGCTGCGAGTACAGGTAGCCCAGGAAATAGTACGGGTCCGGCTCGTTGGGAGCGGCCTCGGCGGCGTGCTGAAAAGCGGCAATTCCCTTCTCCGGATCGCCGAGATCCTTGTAGGCGAGGCCGAGGTTGTACCAAGCATAGGGATCCTTCGGGAGCAAGCGAGTCGCCTCGAGAAGCGAGGCGCGCGCGTCCTCCGGCTTTTGCTGGGCGAGAAGGGCGATACCGAGATTGAGGCGGGCAACGGCGAATTGGGGGTCGGAGAGGAGGGCACGCTCGAAATATTTCTGGGCGTCGGCGGGGCGCTGCTGGTTGAGGTAGGCAACGCCCAGGGTATTGAGGCGCAGGGCTTGCTGCGAGTAGCGCTTTTCGCCAGGGGGCTGTTGCGCGGCGCCGGATGACGGCACTACATGAAATCTGGTTGCGCGAGGCAGCATCGCCGCGGCGGAACCGAGAAGAGATGCAGCAAGAAGAAAAGCAAGGGCGGGGAGTCGCAACATGAATCGGTCTAGTCCTGCGCGCTTTGCGGGAATCAGGCGAAGCGGCGCTCTTGATTGTCTGGTTTGCGTTTCCGCAGGTCAACCGATTTTCGGCGCGCCAGGAAGGTGCGGAGCGGAACTTGACTTGACGCAGCTCCGGCAAGGCGCATAGGCTCGCCAATCCATGGGCGAATTGCACGCGTTGCGCATTTCCGAAATGACGAAGGGCCTGCGCGAGAAGAAGTTTTCCGCGGCCGAGGTTGTGGAAGCGCATTTTGCGCGCATCCATGCGTTGCAGCCGAAGCTGAACGCGTTTTTACACGTTGACCATGAAAATGCGATGAGGCGCGCGCGGGAAATCGATGCGGCGATGCGGGGTGGCGAAGCGCGGGGTTCGCTGCTCGGCGCGCCACTGAGCATCAAGGGCTGCATTGACGTTGCGGGCTGGCCGAGCCCGGCGGGTTCCCTGCTGCGGAAGACCTATGTGGCGACGGGGGATGCGCCGCTGGCGGCGCGGCTGCGGAACGCGGGAGCGATTCTGATCGGAAATACGAATACGCCGGAATTTCTGATGGCGTACGAGACGGACAATCGCATTGCGGGAAAAACGAGCAATCCGTGGTCACTCGACCATTCGGCGGGCGGATCCAGCGGAGGAGAAGCGGCAGCGATTGCGTCCGGTTGCTCATCGGGCGGCGTCGGGAGCGATGGAGGAGGCTCGATTCGCGTGCCGGCGCATTTCTGCGGAATCTGCGGATTGAAGCCGACCCCAGGGCGGATTCCCATCACGGGACATTTTCCGGAGGGCGGAGGCGCCTTCGGATGGATCGGAGTGGCCGGTCCGATGGCGCGGACGGTTGCGGATCTGCGGGCGCTGTTCTCGGCGATGGCGGGGCCCGATGCCGGGGATCCGCTTTCGGCCCCGATCGCGGCGCGAGAGCACGCAAAAGGCGAACTGCGCGGAATGCGGATTGGCATTCTGGAGAGCGATGCGCTTGGGCGAGTGACGCCGGAGACGGCGAGCGCTGTCGAGCGCGCGGGGCGATTGCTGGAAAGCGCGGGATTTCGAGTTGAGCCGCTGCGAATGCGGGATTTAGAGCGGGCGCTCGAGTTGTGGTGGTTTTTCTTCGGGCCGGTGATTGCGTATCTGATCGCGGGCGCGGTGAATGGACATCAGGACGCAATCAGTCCGATGCTTCGGGAGTATTTAGCAGTTGCGATGAAACGAGAGAAGCCGAGCCTGGATATGTTGCTCAAGATGTGCATGGAACGAGATGCCGTGCGGGCGAATTTGATGCGGCAGATGGCGGATGTGCCGGTTCTGCTCTCGGCGGTTTCGGCCGGGCCGGCCTTCCGGCATGGAGGCGGAAGCTACGCGGATGGCACAGGGTACCTGGATACGATGAGGCATTCGCAGTGGTTGAATTTGGCGGGATTTCCAGGTGCCTCAGTGCCAATGCGGATGTCGGAGGAAGGATTGCCGATCGGAGTGCAAGTGATCGGGCGTCCGAATGAGGACGAGTTGGTGATGACGGTAGCGGAGGTGCTGGAGGAAGCGCGCGGGGAGTGGGCGCAACCAGTGTTGTAAAGGAGGGGAGGAGAACCGCAGATTCGCCCCGCGCGCAAGATGGGCGGGCACGAATGGCAGCGGCTTGCGACGCGGTGCTATTGCGGCTGTTGCTTGAGGGCGGGGTCGACGAGTTGCCGGTTGGCCAGAGATTCGCGGTCTTT
>Ga0209062_1002169_pt1 | contig 27862 bp, 33 predicted proteins | sample Coa_R2_2_FD_187158 | JGI IMG/M metagenome (GOLD analysis project Ga0209062, IMG submission 187158) | Surface soil microbial communities from Centralia Pennsylvania, which are recovering from an underground coalmine fire - Coalmine... | ecosystem: Environmental > Terrestrial > Soil > Unclassified... | reverse complement strand
AAAATACTCCTAGCGGTTCCGATCCTACCAGGCAAACACGCCTCTGCCCGTACAGGCATCTAGAAATTAGACTTCGTGCGTGATCCCTACCATTTTGAAGATAGATCGTCGCTACGGTCCTACACGAAGTCCGAACTCTGAAAAGAAGAAGCCACCCGCGCTACTGGTTCGGAGACATTGATGGACCTCGTTCTTTGACAGTATATTGAGTTCTGGCGTGTGTACGTACGGCAGAACTTAAAGACGACCAACGGCTAAAAAAACGGCTAACGGCTAAGAGGGCTGACGGCAGTTGCGAACGCTACTCGCGATCGCCTTGTGGCTCGTTGCCTCGCGGCTTCGGTCCGTGCCCGCTCTCCGCTTCCATCTCCTTAATAACGTCGTCGGAGGTCATCGGCTGTGCATTGGAGGGAAGCCAGGGCAATTGCCAGCCACGATAATCTTTTGCCCCGCGCTTGCTCCCGCTGTAGGCAAGATAACCGAATCCCGCCGCGATCAGAATAGCAACAATAATAAATGTGGGACTCATACTTCGGCAATGCCCGCGCTCCCCATCCGGTTCCGCGAGGGCCTTTATCCCGCTCACTTGAGACCGCCTCCAAATTCTCTGATCTCCCGGAATTGGAATACCCTAACGAAGCTGTTGGTACTGCGTACCACGATATGAAAGACATCCCAACAAAATCATTTGCGAGCGCGGAAGCATGGCACAAGTGGCTTCAAAAGAACCACGCAACATCGGATGGCATTTGGCTGCGCATATTCAAAAAGGACTCCGGCACAAAGACGGTCACGTACGCGGAAGCACTCGACGAGGCGCTGTGTTTCGGCTGGATCGACGGACAACGAGACAAATACGATGCGGAGTCGTTCGTGCAGAAGTTCACGCCTCGACGTCCGAAGAGCTTGTGGTCGAAGCGCAATCAGGCACATGTCGCGCGCCTTGAGAAAGAAGATCGAATGCAGCCGGCGGGGTTGAAGGAAGTCGAGCAGGCGAAGGCGGATGGCCGGTGGGAGAGCGCGTACGACTCCGCCGCCACGATGAAAGTGCCGGATGATTTCGTGAAAGAGTTGAAGAAGGACAAGAAAGCCTATGAATTTTTTCTGTCACTCAACAAGACGAATACCTTTGCTATCGCCTGGCGACTCGCGACGGCGAAAAAACCGGAGACCCGCGAAAAGCGCATGAAAGCGCTCTTAGAAATGATGCGGTCGGGGAAGAAACTTCACTAATGGTATGTGGGTAACGCGTAGGTCGAGCGTCCCTTCGGCAAGCTCAGGGCAGGCTCCCGCTCGACACATGTCTCATCCCCAACATGTCGAACGAGGACGCTCGACCTACGCACAAGAGGAAAAGATAAACGCGAAACGGAAAAATATGCGACCCCTGCGATATTCCATTAACATCACACTCGACGGATGCTGCGATCATCGTGAAGGTATCGCGGACGAAGAGTTACACCAGCACGCGGCGGAAAACATCGCGTGGGCAGATGCGCTCCTCTTTGGGCGGGTGACCTACGAAATGATGGAATCCGCATGGCGTTCATCGCCAACGGGAGCGATGCCCGATTGGATGGAACCTTGGATGCAGCCGTTCGCCGAGACCATCGATGCGGCGAAGAAGTATGTTGTGTCGAGCACGCTGGAGCGAGTCGATTGGAACGCGGAGCTTCTGCGCGGAGATCTGGCCCAGGCGGTTGAGCGGCTAAAGCAGCAGCCAGGTAAAGGTCTGCTAACAGGAGGCGTCCAGCTACCGTTTGCCTTAGCGGAGTTGGGACTCATCGATGAGTATGAGTTCGTCGTGCATCCTCGGATCGCGGGCCACGGACCGACGCTATTCGCCGGACTACCCAAGCGTATCGACCTCAAACTGGTGAGCCGGCTGGAATATGCTTCCGGTGCTGTGGCGTTGCGGTATGAGCTGAGGAAGTAGGGCTTTATGCAGAGTACTCTTACAGGTCGAACATTGTAGAAGTACCTTCTGCAACCTCTTATGGAATCACCATTGCAACCGGTGTACTGAGTGGCCCAACCGCTGGGTATATATTGTTTCCGCTGGAATCGCTATAAGATAGCGTCGAACAATTATTCATAAAACCGGCAATTACATACACAGTATCTCCTGCATGCAGCCCGATCATTTTTTCTGAAAAACTAAAGTGTGATTGCAGGCTCACCCATGACCCTGCATAAAAGTACGTTGAAGGATCGAGCAGATCCACATTCGGGCTTTTGCTGCAATAGAGTGTGAGCACATCGTTTTTCGACATTGCAGTAGTCGGTGTTGCCAGAACGTTTACCGTTACAATGCTATCACCCTGAAATCTTGATGGAGTCGAGGAAGCCGCCACTGTTGTTGTTACGTTCGACAGCGCAACGGTAGTAGTCGATCTCGGTCCAAGGTGCTCGGCGCCTGCTGTTGGCTCACGCAGATCGAGGTCCAGAGTGCCGGCGCCTACAAACTCGACATTATTGACTCTCGATCGAGCATAACCTGGTTTGCTAAATTGAATATCGTAGTATCCCGCTGGTATTTCGGAAATTTTCCAGATACCATCCGTATCGGAGAGTCCCTTGAATTTTGTACCCAAAAGCTCGACCGTGACGCTGTCGGGAGAAGCATAGTTACACGATGCGTCCACTAAACTCATTGTACCTGTCATGATGCCGGTCGTTACGGTATCCGTCGTTGTTCGGCACGAGTCTATGCTACCAGCAATAACAAGAGCAAATAAAAACACGAGACGACTATTCATAGTGGTATTGGATTTAGACTAAGATAACACGCGCTGAAGGCGCTAGTTACGAAAAGACGGGTCACAAATTTATCCCTTCTTTCGCGTAGGTGGAGCGTCCTCGCTGGACAACTCAGCCACCAAGTCGAGCGGGGACGCTCGACCTACTGCTTGAACGTCGTGTAGTATATCTTGCAGGAGATCGCGATGGAGTCGGCGGGGTCGTGGGGACGGGTGCGATCGATGCTGCATCCGAAGGAGTACCGCGTGCTTGGTAGCGAGGAGGTCTTGTTTCCAACAGAGAAGTTAAGGTACCACACATAATTGGTGCCGCCTCCTCTCTGGGGTGCGGGATGTGGAAAATATGCCAATTCGTACATCGGCCCGAAGGCATGGGTGAGATCGGAGAGAGGCGGTTCGGAAGTATCGGTCTCGCTTCTTTGAAAGTTAGCCCACTGGAAGGAAAGTTGGTACTGCGCCTCGCAGTCGTTGCAGGCGGGTGGTGTTGCAAGAAAGTACAAGTCCGACGGGTTGTGAAGGACCGTTGCGGAATCGACCATTGATTCAAACTTCGTTCCGAGGCAATTTCCGCAACTTGAAACCGTATCCGAATTGGAAGCCGTGCTCGATGTCACGGCGCAGGATTGCATGACGCACACGAATAAAAGCACTACACCACAACCGATAGTAACAGATAAGGAACACGACATACACACCTCCATAAAAAAGGCGACATGAATGGAACGTGCAAATATAGCAAATTCCCGGGCTGATCCTCTCATCCAACTGGTGCGTAGGTCGAGCGTCCTCGCTCGAAGCAGGATTGGAGACGCAAACTGGCACTCTGGGAGTACACCTATAGCCGGATCCCTACTACACAGCTCCGAATATCAAGACGATTGTTCTAACAGCCCATCACCGGGCAGCCCTCGTCGGCCCTCGAATACGCAAGCGTGAAATCTATAGCCCGTGCCCGGCGACAGTGCTGGAGACATAGCTCAATCCCGTTCTTTGACAATCTATTGAGTCCTGTTGCAGTGCACGGTGTGATGGGACTTTATGTGCGATCTGCTATGCGAGCCTTCGCGTCACACGTGCTGGTCCACCAGGATCGGATTGCCGTCGGGATCGGTGGTCATAAAATAGCCGGGACCGGCAGTGCTCTCGTCCGCTTCGGGACTCAGTGCAATGCCGCGCGCTTTTAACTCGCGCTGGATCTCGCGAACGTCGGTAAACGCCGCAACCGGATTTCCCTCGTTATCCCACCCGGGATTGAAGGTGAGCATGTTCTTGTCGAATATTCCCTGAAAGAGTCCGAGTCGGCAATATCCGTTCTTGAGTACGATCCATCCTTTTTCCGGCACGCCGCTCACTTGTGTGAAGCCAAACTTTTCGTAAAATGCGCGCGAAGCGGGTAGATCCTTGACCGTGAGACAAATAGCAAAATTTCCAAGATCAATAAGATTAAAAGCGATGAGTTATTGAACAGAAAAGAAACGCTCGGAATGATGCTTGGATTCGATGTCCCGACCTGAGTGTATATTTGCGGGTTCGTCGTATTCTCTTTCTTATATGAAAACCCGTCGTCTTCTATTACTGCTATCGATCGCGTTCATTTTTTCACGTTGCTCTTCACCGAATAGCGTTACGTCGAGTGGGCCGTCGGTATTGCAGGTCTACAATACGCTAAGTGGTACCGGTACCTTCTTTACGAGCGAATATCAGAAATCGGGGAGCCCAACGGAAGCGCTGGGGAAATTGGAGGAATGGCTTCGAACGCAGGACGGGGTCGGCACCGTCGATGATATGGATAGCGCGTATGCGTATATCACGATGAAGTCGGGTCTTGTCAGTACGATCAACGTCGAAGAGCTCGATGCAAATGGGATCGCGATCGTTCGAGGCGGTTTACCGAAGGGTGATGGAGCGAACCTCCAAGCATTCGGCAAACGCGCGACGAATGAGATCAAGAATAAAAAAGTGCTCATCTACGCGCCAGAGTATTCTTCGTTCTACAGTAGCGGTGAATTGCAGAAGATACTCGATCGCTTTTCGTCGTCGGGCGTTGGATTTGATGTAACGGTATTGAAGGACGGCCAGGCAACCCCAGATCAGGTGAATCACTTTTCCGAGTATGGGTTCGTCATCATCGATACGCACGGCATGCCGGATCGCTTCAAAACCGGTGGTGTCCTGCAACTCAGCGGACTTCCGGTTACCGAGCAAAATATTCTCGACGACATTGATCATGACGAGAGTCCGGGTACGTCCGAGAAGATCAAGGACCAGCTCTTGGCATTCGGCAAGACGTTCAAGGTCCAGGGCCCGAAAGTCGATACGCAACACCTGAGCTTCTGGGTGACTTCCAAACTCCTACGCACTACGCCGAGCCTCAGCGGGACTGTTGTGTTTGGTAATATGTGCTACAGTGGCTGGATCCTTTCGCAGTACACATCACCTTCGACGGGCAAGACGTATACGATACAGAATCCGATCCAACCGGCATTCCTCTCTCTTAATCCTATTACGTACTATGCCTATACTCGCAACGTGCCTCCAGGCGCATCACGTGTAGTGCCGAATGAGTTTGCGAAAGCAATGGAGGACTCCGTGGTCCGAAGACTCTGTGACGATCTCGATAGCACCGGTATTGCACACCTGAGTGTGGATGGCTTGGAGCATGTCGATCTCGACGATCCCCAGAATGGACTGTGGGGGGATTTGTATCTTCGCCAGTACGGCAAAAAAAACTACAGCTATGTCGGCTGTCCCGATTCGCTCGTAGATGACCGCGATGGTCACGTCTATAAAACCGTCTGTATCGGTAGTCAAACGTGGATGGCAGAAAATTTAGCCTACGACCTTCCTGGCAGCATCTGCTATGATAACGATCCGAACAACTGCACGACGTATGGGAAGCTCTACTCGTGGCCACAGATCATGCAAGGGGCATCCGCAACGAACGCATACCCGAGCGGGGTTCGCGGCATCTGCCCCAAAGGCTGGCACGTACCAAGTGCCGCCGAATGGGATACGCTAATTCGCACACTGGGAGGAACACAGGTAGCCGGTGGCGCAATGAAGGCGGTATCGAGTCTGTGGAAATCCCCAAACACCAGCGCGACAAATTCTTCGGGGTTCTCAGCGTTGCCGGGTGGCTTTTGGTTAGGAAGTCAGAATAACCCATTCACCAATCTTGGGCTCACAGCGGATTTCGGCACTACAACAGAAGTGAATCAAAGTCCGACACCACTTGAGTATAACGTTACCTATTGGAATTCAGCGGCGAGTCCCGGTAATATTTCCGAGACGATTAAGCTTTCCTGCCGGTGTGTGGAGGATAAATAAAACTGGGGGCTCCTGCTGATGCTGCTAAGCTAATGCATCTGCGGCGTATATACTACTCCGGTAAGAATGCCTTCGGGGGAAAGAAATCGAGTGACGGTTTGTCCCCACGGTTCGGTGCGGTTCTTCACAAGGAGCTTGTAACCTTGCTCTTCAAGCACCTTCGAAGCCTGGGCGACATCAGCTACCTCGAATTCCATCCACGCCTGCGGCTCGGGAATATTGCTTGGCCACTTCCCCGATCCAAAACACGATTCCGCCGCCTGCTCAAGCGGCCACAGCCCAAAGTGCTTTACACCTTCCACAGTTTGTGTGTGAAGATAATCACCGCCCGTTTCCTCAAACTCGATACCGAGCGTTTGTTCGTATAGTGCTTGGCTCGAACGATGGTCCTTTACGATCGGGCCAAAGCCGGTGATAAATAGTACGTCTATGTTCATAGGTGACCTACTGATCTTATGTGGAGGCTACTTTCGATCTCGTCCGTACGGGTCGCCGCGCAGCGATTCGGTGTGAAGCGAGCAAACCCATCTGCCATCCTTGCGAATCCAAACGGATGTATCGGCGGCGTCCATTTGAAGTGGCTTTCCTTCGACCGTCAGTTCTTCATGCACATCGTAGGAGCAAATGGCAACATCCGGTGATGGGAAGTATACTTGCGCATTTTTAAATTCGAATCGATGTAAGGTCCAACTGGGTGACGTCATCATATTTCGAAACATACCGTGATCGATCGTTGCAGTGCCTTGCGAACCGGCAACGACACACGGATCGTCCGTAAGCCGAAGGGCGGTCTCGATGTCACCATCGATCATGGTCTGCCAAAAAGCGTGTTCGAGTTTAAGAATCTCTTCCGTTGCTGTCATTAGAATTAGGAGTTATAGACTGCAAATTTACGCATGCCATGATGCTGGTCCCCGTAGAGATTACTTTTCAAAATCGCCCTAAAAAGATGACAAAAATAGTCCACAGAAGATACCACTAATTGATCTAATTTCGGCACAGCGTATGCTCGGGTTAAAAGCGCCTATTCCTCTTCAATTATTCAAGGATAAAGCTGAGCTAAGTGGCGCTCTGTGGATACTTCTGTATTACCTGAACGGATCGAGCAAATTGCGGCCGAGGCAGGCGCTCGCAATATCGGGGTTGCATTTTACGATTACGAAACGGACCGATCGTTTGCGATCCATGGCGATACGCCGTTTCATGCGGCAAGCACGATCAAAGTACCGATCCTGCTCACGGTCTTCGATGCGATCGATAAGAAGCGCTATACGCTGGAAACAAAGGTCCACATTCGCAACCGGTTTTTCAGCCTTGTCGACGGCGAGATCTTTCGGGTATCGGCCGGCAGGGATGCGAATTCGAAGGTCCATGCGGCGCGAGGAAAAAAGCTGACGATCGGTGAACTCGCGTATCACATGATCGTCACAAGCAGTAACCTCGCGACGAATCTTCTGCTCGGCGTAGTAGGTCTCGACCAAGCGAAAGAGACATTGCAACGGCTCGGTCTTACCGGTATCGAGCTTTACCGTGGTGTCGAAGATGAGCGTGCTCATGAGCAGGGCATCGATAACCGAGTTACGGCGAACGGTCTTGTCGAAGCGTTTCGTGTGATCGAAGAAGGCCGGGGGATATCGAAAGCGTCCTCAGAAAAAATGCTGGAGATCCTTCACCAGCAGGAGTTTCGCAGCGGGATACCGGCCGGTCTTCCATCGAATGCGAAAGTTGCACATAAGACCGGAGAGATCTCGACCGTAGCACACGATACCGGACTCGTCTTTCCCGAAAATCGAAAGCCCTATGCCTTAGTCATCCTCACGGAATGGGAGCCTGATAAAGGAGAACGCCAGGCAACCTTGGCGAAGATCTCGAAGCTGATCTACCAAGAGGTTGCCGGAAGCGAGGTGGCCCATGCCTAAGGAGCTCGAAATCGTTGATGGCCTCGGCTTCTCCGAAGATCTGCGGAGAGTCTATTGCCCCGATGAAGAGATGCGGGATCGCGATGGTCTCGCTCATCGATTGCCGCGCTACTTTTATAAAGTACCGGATTGGGATGCGGCACTCAATGTGAGACTTACGCCACATTTCGATTTGTGGGAGTTTATGATCTGCGATTATAAGGAACATCCTCTTGCAACTCAGTATCCAAGATATATTCCATGCGCAGTATCGCTTATCGCAGCGGCGCTCGAAGTAGTAAGGGCAGAATTTAATAGCTATGTACATATAGCAGCGAATGGCGGCTATCGTTCGCCGTGTCATCAGCTTTCAACCTATGCGTCGCCACATTGCTGGGCAACTGCAGCGAATATTTACCGCATCGCGGATGAATACCTGGAAGATCAGGAAAAGATCGAAAAATATAAACGAGTAGCCGAGCGTGCAGTGTATGGACTTTGGGTCCGCCCATACGGACTGACTGTCAATTTTACAAGCGATCAACTGCATCTCGATCTCGGCTACTCCCTTTTTTTGCCATCGAACATCGGAGCACAACACGATGGCAAATAAGAAAACAGAGTACCATTCGAAATCGAGTGATAAGCACGAACGCTTGCAATTAGCAGCGATCGGGATGGAATCCGAGTTCTCTGTTTTTGTGAACGATGTTCTCGTTAAACCGGAAGATGTTTTTGGCTCCCCACGCGCGTTTATTCGAGGAGACCTGATGCACCGTCAAGGGACTTCCTATCACTTGCCGACCGGTGGCGCTGTATATTTTGATACCGGTGTTATCGAGATAGCGACACCGGTCATCGAAATCGAACGCGGTTGTGCTGCCAGGTGTGGGCGTTCGTTGTGGGAGAGCATTCTCTTTCTTCGAAGTGAACTCGACGATTGGGAACGAAGAAATCATACGTCCGTGCGACTTGCGGGATTCAGTACGCATTATAACATTTCGTTCGAACTCGATCGCAGCGAACAGGGTGCGACAAGGACCGTTAAAAAACTTGCGCTTCTTTTAACCTACATTCTTCCCATTCCGGTAATGCTACTAGCGGCAAATAAACGATCGACCGGGATCGGTGTCAGGCCTCGCGGCGATCGGATCGAGATCACGGCGGACTTTACGCCGAATGCTTCACTTATGATCGCAACAGGCTCGTTAATCACCGGTATTGTACGAAGCGTAATGCAATGGCCAAGTTATGAATTGGAGATGATCGATAAAAAGTCTATTCCGATTATCGAGTGTTTTTCACCGATGAAGCACACCAGTCGCAAAGGATGGCTTGCTAAAGATCAGTGCTTCCCCAAAAATCCGTTTACCTCTGATATTGATTCAGAGCAATGGGAAACGACTGAAGGACGCAAGACGCTGCGGGAAATTGCTCTTCAAATTTTCGATACATTTTGGTTATCCATCGCGCGCTTATCCGACCCTTTCACATTTCGCCTCATTCGATCGGTGTTGAATGGCAAAGCACCTTCGCTACTGGAGCTACCAGATAGACCAGAAGAATATGAGCATGTCGGAAGGCTTTGTACCTGGGATAATCTTTTTCCGGAGGAGTCGCTGGAGCGCTCACGTTATGAACGCGTGCTGATCCATGCTATTGCAGGGGAAGAGCTGACTATTCAGGGTGATCATTACAGGCCTGTTGGTATGCGAGGCTGGTCGCGAGTGATCTTTAGAAGATTACGCGATGGATCGAAGCATATTTTCTCCATCGATTATCTTTTAGATCATCTGAAGAACTGGGAGGCAAGTCTTGTTCGTGGATAGTGATTATTTGTTTACGGTTATCTCAGGGAGAGCAACAATATTTTAGTTGCTATTTCGTCTTACGAACGCGTGGTAACGAACCACCAGTTGGCCTTTTCCAAATCACCATAAAGATGGATCTCTACGCATTTGTTGCCGGACTACACGTTATTGTGGCAGTCGGTGGGCTCGGACAAATCTCTGCGATCGGTGTAATGTCACGAAAGCCAAAGTTGGCAAATCTTGAGCTGATGCGCCAGCTCTTTCGCGCTGTTGGGGGCTCGCTTGTCGTCATGCTTATTACTGGCGTCATATTAATGCTTATGAGTAATGGAATATTTGAGCATGCGTGGTGGCTAAGAATAGCCATTATCCTTTTCCTTGGGCTCGGTGCTGTGCATGGTATTGGGCAAGGGACCTTAAAAAAGATAATCGCAACCGGCCAGCCGCTCGAATCTTCACCGCTACACGGTAAGCTTCGCACGATGTCGCTTCTTTCAAGTATTCTGTTAGTGGTGATGGTTTACCTTATGGAGGCGAAGCCGTTTTAGGAGTAAGTGAATTGGCTGAGCGTTCAGCGAATTGTGTGCACAATAATTTATTTGGTCCGTGCTGACTATTACCACTGAATATACGACTCAAGTGGTCTCCTCCAAACCCGGATCAACCAAATAAAACTCGAGACGAACACCAGCCCGAGTATGGGAAACATAAAGCTGAGAACGAGATCTTCACGTCCCGCAATTTTAGAGACGACCGTTGCAATGCCGTTTGCTCCAACGATGTAATAAATATTAAGCGCAATAAGCAATGCGATCACGGTCGAGCGAGCGGAGCTACCAGTAGTTGCTTTTGATGTAAAGAACCGATAAAGGCTGAAGCTTACGAGCATCATTGCAAGTATCACCGCGTATACAAAAAGGATATCACTAAGGGTCGGTTTGGTAATATGTGCGTAGGCCCAAATAAGAACATAACCTAACACAAACCCCGGAAAGCTACCGATGAAGAAATTGCGGATAGCATGTACCGAATTCTTCGCTGGTACATTTTGCATTGCATTCCAATAGTTGACGTCGCTTGCGGGAATGTCAGCACAATTCAACGAGCATCGGAAACAACTCTTTGATCCTGCTAAGGTAGCGCAGCGCTTATCATGTATTGTAATTGGTGGTGCAGCACCATAGAGTTTCTCGACCGGATACACAGGGCATATCGTTGCACACCAGCCAGATTTCCAGGGCATCAGAAATCCCATCATACCCGCGATGGCTACGATAGAGAGAATGAGCATGCCAGTTGCAGTTGCGCTGCTGTTGAATAATACGAGCCTCATGGGTACGACCACCCACAATATTACAGCCGCGACGATGAGCCCGTACCGGCGAAGCCAGTGCGCAGCTTTAGCCGGAAGCTTAGCAGCAAGTGGCTGCCTTCGCCGATGCGGTAAAGACGGGATTGACAGATTCACTGTCGCGACCGGGCAGACTTGTCGCCAGGTTTGCGGTGAAACAAGCAGCCAGATGGGCACTAATGGAACAATGCCTTCCCAAAACAGATCGAGGATGGTAAGGGAGCCATACGATGCCTGTGCAAAAAGACCTGTAACAATGGCAACGACAGCAAGGACGGCGATCGTGCGAATGAGAACTAGCAATCGATTCATTCTGCCTCCATTTGGTTTTGAAGAAAATTTGCTGAAGTCGATATAAAATAATGGTACGTCACTGGGAGTCATGTTGTATTGAGGAAGAGGACTGATACATCGAGGACCAGACCAGAACGAAGAACCTTCGCGCTTGGTAAGTGTGAAACAGGGGAGCAATCGGGAAAAATTCGAGCGATTTTGATACAGCGATTGAGTGTTATAAACGTTCACTATTGTTAACGTTAATCGACGAAATTGAACAATACGAAAAACATCACCATAATTGCTAAAGGTAATCGCGAAGTTGTGATGACTCGCGAATTCGAAGCGCCGCGTTCGGTCGTGTACCGCGCATGGAGCGAGCCAGAGTTACTCAAGTTATGGCTTGGACCTGCCGGATGGTCATTGCCTGAATGCGACATCGATCTTCGTGCTGGTGGAAGCTACCGTGCGAAAGGCCGCGCTCCGGATGGTACGGAGATGAGTTGGGGAGGAGACTATAAAGAAGTCATACCTGAAGAGCGTATCGTTCAGACCGAGTCATTCGATGAGCCCTGGAATGCAGGGACAAATATTGTAACGACCGAATTCGCTGAGCAAGACGGCAACACTGTCGTCACAACCACGATCAAATATGAGTCTCATGCTATTCGTCAGGCTGTGATGAAATCCGGAATGGATAAAGGTGTCGCTGAAAGTTACGAGCGACTGGATAAGGTACTTGCTGATTTAACAGCAGCGGCCTAAGCCTTAGGTGGTTCTACAGCCGTGGTCGCTGTAATACGATTCCAACAATTGATGACGTTGATCACCATAACCAGATCGATGAGTTCACGTTCGTCGAAGTGCTTACGTACTTCCGCGAAAATTTCTCCGGTAACTTCCTCTTCGCTCACTCGCGTGAGCACTTCCGTGAGATGAAGTGCGGCACGTTCCTTCTCAGAAAACATTCCGCTCTCTCGCCATGCCGCGAGCACGTTAAGCCGCCGCTGCGATTCGCCAAGCTTAAGCGAGTCAGCCACGTGCATATCGAGGCAAAACGCACAACGATTGATCTGGGATGCCCGAATTTTAACCAGTTCGATGAGCTTTTTATCGAGTTGAGTTTCGTGACTGTACTTATTAAAGGCGAGCATTGCCCGAGTGGCTTCGGGGTTCGCAGTTTTATAATCGAATCGCATAGAAGGCTTCTACGAGCCGATCAAAATCAGTTACGAAATTCTTGGATTTTTTTGTGCTTGATTAATTATGGCAAAAAATCGAATTCCACAGTCCCCGCCGAAGCGATTAATCTTAATGCTGAAACGGCTTATAGATAATCATACACGTTACATCGATGCTATCCTTAGGGTTTGCCGAAGGATCCATCATTACCCATACGCCATACTGCGTAGGATTATTTCCATTTCGGTTACCGATCTGAAAATTGATGCTCCAGACGTTCTTGTCGGACTGAGTCGGTGGCATATGTGGAAAGTAGGCAAATTCGCCAGATGGTTGGAAGGCATGTTCGAGATTTAGTAGTGGAGGCATTTGCCAATTTGTATGGAAAGTTGAGAAGTCATGCCACGAAAATTTAAAATCGTACGTAGCTTCACAGCTATTCTCGGCATCCGGCGTTTGCATGCTAAACATGTCGCCTGGTCCGAGTACTTTACCGAAAAAGATCGACTTCTGATTATCACATGGGCCGGACGTTTGCGTGCCTGTTTCACATGCGATCAATAGAAAGGCGAATGCTCCAATAATAACGTACGTGAACGACCGTTCGATAGAGAGCGAGGTAAGCATACAATACTCCTTTCAAATGAGAAAAAGGGGGAGCAGCTCATGGATGAGCCAAAAGTATGCCCTTCAGTACTCTTTTAAAAGTCAAGCAAAGAGAGGAAAAATCGCATCATCATAAAGGATGTCCAGCGAAAAGATTTCTTCGCAGTGATAGAACTTCTTATTGTATGTGATCTCCACTTTACACAAAATGTCCCTCAGAATCCCGGCGGCGTCCGGATGCCGGATTCGAGGCCGATTTTCTTCGCGGACCATATGGTGAGCGATTGCTCGGCTTCAGCGAAATATCCTCTTCACGAGCCTTCGCTCGAATTGATGATTCACTTCTGCCTAACTCCATACCGATGAGCCGTGTCGGCATATTCTTCTTTGCAAGGGTACGAAGCTCTTTTACATCTTCATTATCCCAGGCCTTGCGGGTATTTCGTAACGACTTAGGAAGTTTTTCGCCAGCTTCTAATCGCTCTGTTGGAGTCATATCGATCGGTTCGAAGATGCGACGACCCGAAGTTGTACGGGTATTAGGAGACGAAGGAAAACCGTGACCGCTCGAACGGGAGCGGCGTCTGGTCGAGCTGGTTGCACTTTTACTGCTTCGCTTGCTGCTGCCGCGACTTGCGCTCCTGCTCTTCGTTGTCTTACTGTTACTACTCGTTCGTTTCGTCCGTGGCATAATGCTACTCCTTTTTTCTGCGATATTGTGCTTTCTGAGGCATCTAATATTGTGCTTTCTGGGGCATCTATAGTTGGCACAATTGCCATACCAAGCTTGAGTTATTTTGCGAAATCCGATTTCAAAGCCGGACTGTATAATAGTCATCTAAGCGCTGCGAAACAATTTCGATCGCAGTGAAATAACCTATTATCTTACTTTAAGGAGACGCTCATGATCGCAATGCATATGAAGTGGAAGGGAATCACACCTGAGCAATACGACGAAGTTCGCAATATCGTGAAGTGGGAGACGAACCACGCAAAGGGTGGCTTGTATCACGTCGCTTTTTTCGATGGCGAAGGTCTTCGCGTTAATGATGTATGGGACTCCGCCGAGGACCTCAACAATTTTGTCGAAAAGCGGCTTATGCCCGGTGTTGCTCAGGCGGGAGTGACATCGCAGCCTGAAGTAGAAGTCTATCCGGCTCATGCGGTATTCACGCCCGGTTATGTGATGAAGGAAGAATTCGAAGCCGCGTAACGTATCGCGTAACATATATTGAGTCTTAAGTTTAGTTAGCTCGTAAATTCCTCACCGCTTGACCTCTTAGGAGCGGTGGGGAATTGCTTTTGTTGATTCGGAAGAATCTTTTACCGGACGTAAGAATCTTCCAGTTTTTGCCGGCCTCTCGCTCCTCCATATCAGCGAATCTGACGGCTAGAACGCAAATAATGAGAAGGGCACTGCTCTTGCCATAACGCTCCTCGAATTTGGGAGCGAGCCAATGGGAGACGATAAAAAGCGATTCCGAAGCGATAGTGGCTGGGGCGGTCCGGTATACGGCATGGCCTTTTTGGGTGCCTTGGTCTACTTCATTCAGCATGCGACAACCTTTTGGGAAGGCTTGCTCGGCGTGCTCGAAGCGATCTTCTGGCCAGGAGTCGTGCTCTATAAAGTGCTCGAACAACTGAAGCTATAACGAACATCCGTCGTTCGTATCGGATCTCATCCGTCAAGGTCCAGCGATTAAATTTCTTTTCTCACATGGAGGACTTATGAAGAAAGTAGTCCTTTGGTCGATATTGTTTTTAGCGCTTGCCGGTGGAGCATTGTGGACGTGTAAATCGAATCCGACTGCGGCCGAGAATGAGATCGGCGGCGATCCGAACATTGCGCTTAATACGCCCGGCAATACATTCTTTAATTCCGTTTTACTTGGCGATTCGTATCTCAGTATTAGGGATACCATGTACGTGATGAAGAATGAGAATGGATTCGTCACGTACAAAGTGTGGGCAGATCTTTCTAATTATCCCGCACTGAAGACCATCATTCCGGCCAACCGGCTCGATAGTCTTGGCAATCTCAACACGACGATACATCTCAAGATGACCTCCGAAGGCATCCAGGATTATCGCCTCGCGTCATCCGACTGGTCGAAGCCATTTACGATCGTCAAGTACGATTGCAACGTTGGTGATAAATACACCTTCACGAAGGATGGCCAAACCATCACGCGAACCGTAACGCAAAAATCGACGACCGATGATTTTCCGTGGGGCTTTATGTACATCAAGACGAACACGACCGAGGAAGAACCCGTCGTGGGACTAAACAACGTCAAGAAGATCAAGTACATATCGAACCACAAATTTGGGCTGGTGCAGATCATCGCGATCCTGACCGATAACTCGCAACTCAAGATCACCCTGTTTCCGAACATGTATTGAGGACAAAGGATAAACTGCAAGTCGCACTGAGTTGTGGACGCGGCGGAGACGATTGAGGTTTCCGCCGCGCTTTTTATTCCTCGTTCCTTTTATTCTTCGTTCCTTTTATTCCTCGTTCGAAGTGTGTCCTTTCAATTCCTCGAGCATCTCTTCTAAGAATCGCACGATCCGTTTCTTTTGCGTTGCTTCGGTTACGCTCCATTTACCTTTTTCCGCACGCTTGTGTGCGACCTTGAACTTGATGCCGCTCAGCGCCGTCGAATAAATATTCGCGTTCAGCTTCTTCACATTTTGATGAGCGAGAATGTACCAGTGATATTCCGTCCCGACGGGTACGCCGGAGCCTTCGGGTGCTTTACCGGCGCGCCGTTTTTTGACCGCGAAGTCGAACGTCCACTCGTCCGGCGTCATTTTGCGTTCGCGCCAAATGCCCTGATCGTAGTACCATTTGTGATGGCTGCCGATCTTCATCCCGGTATAGCGCTGCCCTTCGAATTCCTTCCATTGATTGTAGGTATCCTCGTGAGCCCGCTCGACCTGCGCATCTGTTTGCGTTGCCGTTCGCTTTTGCGCTCGAAGAATACCCGATCGAACGTGCTCCTTCTTTGCTCGTCCATTAGTGGAGTGGCCATTTTTAGTAGCGTAACCATTCTTGGAGTGGCCGTTCTTGGAGTGACCGTTGCTCGAAGGTTTTTTCGTGAGATGAGAAGGGGTGCGGCGTTTCGTTTTGGTAGGCATAACGCGCTCATGCACAAATGCCATACCGCTACGCGCTGAGCTAACTTCTCAATGGTTGAGCGTCGATGAACTCGCCGGTCAGGCTGTTTTTCTGGGTGTTCTTCTTATAAGTTCTGCCGTACGTACACACGCCAGAACTCTATAAACTGTCAAAGAACGAGGTCCATCAATGTCTCCGAACCAGTAGCGCGGGTGGCTTCTTCTTTTCAGAGTTCGGACTTCGTGTAGGACCGTAGCGACGATCTATCTTCAATGTGGTAGGGATCACGCACGAAGTCTAATCTCTAGATGCCTGTACGGACAGAGGCGTGTTTGCCTGGTAGGATCGGAACCGCTAGGAGTATTTTTTTTCGTGTCTGAGGGCACTCCAACCCGGAAGTAATAGAACACGAATCCATCTCCAAAGGTTCCCATATAGGCACCTATTTCTTTTGGAATAATAATTTTGTGGAGAGACTTTATAGGACGCTGGATTTCAATCTACTTTCGTCCGTTGCTCGATTTGATGCAACTGCTAAGAAATAGATTTCCCATTGCATCGTCAATGTCCAATTTGGCCGTAATTCTTATTCGTATATTGCGATGTGACATTCTTAAAATTACTATTAATTCCTGTCATCGCTCTTTCAGTGTCCGCTTGTAATTCGCAAAAGTGAGCGATACCTCTTGAAGAGGAAACTCCCTTAGTGCACGAGATTCAGGTTCCTCCTCCTGTCGTTAAGAGCGCATCGACTTTATGGGTTGGCCTATCCAAAGAAGAGGTATACAAGCGAATAAGGCGGTCGAGACCTGATAGCAATTCCCATGATCATGAGTTCTTCAATGAAGTTTATTTATTAGGAACTCATGGCCGATGTATTCTTAAATTCGATAGTAATGATCGACTTTTAAATTTTATTTTTTCTGCTCCTAAATCTAGTTGGAATCTGTTGCTCGATAGCTGCAAACATGTTCTTGGAATCCCGTCGGCTTCTGTTTCTCGGTACAACGCGAATTATCGTCATGTGGACTGGGAGTTTACAGGGGAATGGTATTTTCTTTCGGAGAATGACTATGGATGCGATTTTTCGGGAGATAAGCCTCCACGAGTTGCGCCTCCTATAAACGTACCTCCACCGCCTCCTAACTAACAAGAGGTAATTTCGACGGAGCGCCAAGAGGCGTTAATCTGGAAGAACCCTGCGGAAAAATCTCTTTGTAAGCTTGCAAGGTCAGTTTTGATCGGCAATGGTTTTAAATTAGAGTCACTCTCGAATCGAAGCAGCTGTCTGATAGTTTTGGATATTAAAATTGAAGGTGACTTAGGCCATAGCTGCTAATTTCTCGACATGCTGACAAATCAATTCGTTTTAATTTGTTGTGCGGCGTTACTTATATTGGGTAACGCCGCGTGCGCTTCGCGTACGGAAGGCGAACTGACTAAGTCAGAACAGAGCGAGTTGGTGCACGCGATACGGTATAATGATAATGAGACAGCGGCAGAACTGCTTAAACGTTTTTCGCATCCCAATACATGGGATACGGGTGAGAATTCGTTGATTCGGAATGCAGTGAAGGCAGGTAATCCAGACATGGTATCGGAATTGGTGGCGCGTAAAGAGAATGTCAATGATATGGGCGACTTACAGTTCTCTCCGTTAATGGACGCGGTTATTTTTCTGGAAGGGCATTCGAATCCGGCGCTACGCAAGTTTTCTGACTGGACGACCTGGCACGATTCGACAGGAGTAGTAAGAAGAAAAAGATATTCTCGTATAATAAATATATTATTGGATGCAGGTGCTTCTCCAAATATTCAAGATGCCAAATGGCGAATCACTCCTTTGCACGCGGCAGCTCAAGCGTGTGATCTAGAAACTATTCGACTACTGCTCGATCATAACGCTAACACCGCTCTTCGTGACTACAATAACCAAACTCCCTTCGATCTATGTAGTGCATGTCCCGATACAAACATTCGAAGGTTATTGCGTCCCGTGAGCCTTAAGTGAATAGGGATGTACTTCAGAGGAGGGCAAAGAGAAAAACCTTTGTAAGTTTGCAAGTCAGTTTTGATCGGCAATGGCCTTTTTATAAGAATTACGTGCTCGCCTCCACTATTAAGGTTCTTTTTACTTGCTCACTGCTCGTAATTTTATCGCGATGTGATTTGCGCGCGCAGTCACAGCCTGAGCGGTTTACTTTTATATTTCACACTTTTGGTAACTCAACCGATCCTATCGAACACGCCGACACTATCCGACCATATTTAACTTCTGGTGGTGTCCCACGAGTCTTCGCTGCCGCTTTAGTTGATTCGAATTCAAAGTTCTTTTATCAGTTTTTACTTCAGCATAATATCGTGGTTATCTTTGGCACACCGGACTTCGGAATGATATCTTTGCCAACCGCTCTCAACTCGCGTTCTGGTCAGACCAGGCTAACAGTCGATTCAATACCGATGGCCCTTGGCGATTATATCACGACCAAAGGTAAGTGCCTTTTTGTCGGTGATACAGATTTAGCAATAAGCGGCCATTCTTATCACGTCAATCACTATGAATACTGGAATGAGATACGTTCAAAAGATACGTCTTCCTTACCTTCTCTTAGGACCACGGCCTCATTCTTTCTTGCGAACTCTGCTCCCTTTCTTATCAAAGAGATTATATCCGCTTCTATGACAATTGGTCCTAAGGGAGATACTTACAGATCAAGTCTTGAATATAAACCATAGTGATGAACAAGCCGAAGGGATGTCCCTGCCGGTTACATGGCCAATGAGATCTGCAATCTTTTTTGCTCTACTAGTTACACTAATTTATGCAAGCCAGAGCTATTCCCAGTGCTTGCCACGTACTAAAGTTCGTACGCTTGCGGATAGCGGTTATGAGTGGAGTATCGGGGGTGGAGCAAAACGTGTTAGTTTATCAGAGTTACTCAAAAGCCGGCGTCCGATTACTGTTGATTCTTTCACCCCACGCCTTCCTGATGAGGTTGATCCTATAATAATCGATTGCCATATTCGAAAGATCGGAGTTGCTTTATCCGCGTCGGGCGAGCGCACGATTGCCCTGGATTTATATAATGATCGGAGAAAACACGTCAGTGCGGAAGTTATCGATCCCAGAGCTCAGTGCATTCAAGGAGATTCGGATTTAGTCAATTTGTTTGCGGGTATATATTCCTATTTTGAGAAATTTGAAGAAAGATTTCCCGATCCGAATAAGTCACGCTTTCTCGTGTATGGTTACCGCTTTTGGCAACCCGGGAAAAAAAGGAGCTCGGCTAAACTCATTGTAACGCCAATCGTGTATTTTGTTAATATTTCCAAGTGGCCGCTTCGTAAGACGATAAGATAAGCAAACTAAAAGAATGAAGATATCCAGGTGTTTCCTTTTTATTAGTTTGATTTATTTGCCTTTAAGTCAAAGTTATTGTCAGAATATTCCATCTCGACACACAACTGCGCTTAATGATGCGATCAAGCGCCAGGACCACACTGAAGAACGTAAGTTGTTGGAGAGCGGCGCAGACCCGAATGCGGTTGACGAGCGATTTGCCACCCCATTGGAATTGGCGCTATCCACCGATGATACGGAATCAGTGTTATTATTGTTAGCTCATGGGGCAAATCCTAATCGTTATGATTCGATCGTCGGTCCCTTAGTGGTTCTGGGTGCTGACGAGAATAGCTTTCACACATTAGATATTCTTCTGAGGCACGGTGCAACTATCGACGCGAAAGATCCACTAGGCCAAACAGCTCTTCATGTTGCTGCTTACCGAGGTAACCTGGAAGCGATGCGGGTCCTTATTGCTAACGGCATAGAGCTAAATATAAAGAACAATAACGGTGAAACGGCTCTCTTTCAAGCAGTTCTTGGTCATCAAGAAGCGGCGGTTGAGCTTCTTCTTCAAAATGGGTCCGATGTTAACGATCTCAACGATGGTTTAGGATCCGCTTTGTTATTGGCAACCGACCTTTTCGTGGGCTCAAGAGATTCTTCCACTCTAAGTTCTTTTGATAAAATTACATTCGGAGATAGCACTGGTGCCTCACGCAGACGTATTTATTTGGCCATTATCGATCTCCTTTTAAAATATCATGCTAATCCATCTTTGACAGATCGCAAATGGCGGCTAACACCATTGCATGTGGCGGCAGAGCGCTGTGATCTAGTTCTGGCGGAGAAGCTCTTGTCTCATGGTGCAAGTAATTCGATCAAAGATAAAAATGGCCTCACACCGAGCGACATTGCTTTAAAGGCTAATTGCAAACAGGTTTATGAGGCTATAATAAAGCATTAATTGCATTGGTGTGTCGCCAATTATCAGTTTTGTAGTGAGGCAGCGAGCAGCTTGCTCATCGGCTGAAACCATCGAGCTTGATCGTATCTCGGATGTTGTGCGCTAAGAAGAGGGTATTGCCACCCCACGTTATCCCTCGGTCTCCATGTCATCAGTCAGGTCGTCCTCGGTCGAGTCGACGATCGCTTTGGCCCGATCGTAATCTTCCGGTTCGACGTAGAGGTGGAAGCCGTTAGCATAATCGACGGAGGGCAAAACGTTGGAGCGGTCCTGAGCTTCGACCATAGCTTCAATGCCTTCACGCTCGAGCTTGGCACGGACGAGTTCAGCTTCAAATTCGGTTTGGTAGGTGGAGAGCAGTTTGAGGTTCTTCATACGCTGTATGTGATCAATTGTGTGCCGCAAAAATACGATTTCGTGCGAGGCCGCACATTTTTTATTATTTTTGCAGTCGTTGCAAGTGGATGAACACGTTATCCACCTCAAGACCGCAGCCGTTCGCAACCTCGCTTTTTCGTTTTTAGGGTAACAAAAAAATGTTGCGAGCGGTCTCAAGGGAATGATTCGTCATCGTTACGCGATGAATGAATCGTTGTGCGGTGGACTGGAAGCTTGCCGTTTCAATTTTCGTACGCGTCATAACCCTGATCCTGAACGAGTTCGTCCTCGTCGGCGCAGGATTATAGCGTGTTCGAGGGGCAGGTCCGGTGCACGACTCTAGTAGAGCTATCTTTATCGATGGCTTCGGAGCACTACCGACCCTGTCTGTTGCCAGATTTTTTAGTGGAAGGGTAACCCCGATGTCCCATTTTCTACACTCGCACGGAATGCGAGCGCAGGAGTGGAATGCAAAGTCGTCGGTTATCTGGTCCACGATGCACGGGGTCGTTTATCCCAAGGGCTTGATCAATTAATGGCTCAGATCTTTCGCAGAAGTACGAACGCGCTTGCACGGGCATCGCTCGTGGGCTCGGGTTCGATCGCGGTGCTCGCGATCTACATGATCTTCATTGGCATTCCGCGGTCATCCTATTGGAATCAGACCGATATCATAAAGACCCAGCCGGTGCAATTCAGCCACAAGCACCATGTTGGCGATGATGGTATCGACTGCCGCTATTGCCATACCTCGGTGGAAAGCAGCGCTTCGGCCGGTATGCCACCGACGAAGACGTGCATGAACTGCCACTCCCAGTTGTGGGCTACGACCACCTACTTAGAGCCGGTCCGCCAGAGCTGGAAGACGGGAATCCCGATCAAGTGGACCCGCATACACGATCTTCCCGATTACGTTTACTTCAATCACTCGATCCATATCAATAAAGGTGTAGGCTGTGCTACCTGTCACGGACGTGTCGATCAGATGCCGCTCGTTACACAAGTAGCGTCGCTTCAAATGGAATGGTGTATTCAGTGCCATCGTGCGCCGAAACAATACCTCCGCCCACGAAGCCAGGTCTTTAATATGGCCTATGCACCGCCATCCAATCAATTAGAGCTTGGGCGAAAATTGAAGAAAGAGTATAACGTTCTCGGCTCGGATGTCTTAACCAGTTGCTCGACTTGTCACAGATAATGGCTGACGTGAATTCAATCAGCCCGGATGGGCTACAAACTAGCATTGCCGTCGAGCTTCCCGTATTAAGCGCGAACGGAAACCCGGTGCCCGCCAAAGAGCGCGCAGCGAACGGTAAGGAATACTGGCGTTCGCTCGAAGAGCTTGCCGATAGCCCGGAGTTCGACGAGTTTGTTAATCGCGAATATCCGTCGCAGTCGGAAGTGCTGATCGATCCGTTCAGCCGGCGTTCGTTCCTGAAGTTGATGGGCGCCTCTTTAGGCGTCGCGGGCTTGGCCGCGTGTACGGTCCAGCCGAAAGAGGAAGTCATTCCTTATATCAAGCAGCCGGAAGAGATCGTACCGGGCAAGCCGCTCTATTTTGCGACGGCCATGCCGCGCTCGGGTGGTGCTATTGGTCTTCTCGTCCGCAGCAATGAAGGCCGCCCGACGAAGATCGAGGGTAATCCCGATCATCCGGCAAGCCTCGGCGCGGCAGATATCTATGCGCAGGCCGCTATTCTCGGATTGTATGATCCCGATCGCTCGCAGTCGATCAGCTACATGGGCGATATTCGGACCTGGGGCGACTTTGGTGGCGCCATCGCAGGGCGAGTCGGATTGCTTCAGTCCAGCAAAGGACAAGGGCTTCGCTTCCTGAGCGAATCGATCACGTCGCCTTCGATGGTGGCGATGATCCAGGGTATTATGGCTGATATGCCGCAAGCGAAGTGGCATCAGTATGAGCCGGCGCGTGGTAATGGCGAGATCACTGCCGTCGGCGGCAATACGAATTTAATGTATCGCTTCGACAAAGCCGATCGTGTGCTTTCGCTCGACAGCGATTTTATGAGCGATCCATCGACCGGCGTTCGCTATGCGCGCGATTGGGCCCAACGCCGCCGCGTAAGCCAGGGCAGCCCCGATATGAGCCGCATGTACGCGGTCGAAACAACGGTCACGATGACCGGCGCCAATGCGGATAATCGTATCGCAGTGCGCCCGAGTGAGTTTGAGAATGTAGCGAGTGCTTTAGCATCGGCGCTTGGTGCGGGTGCCGCTACGACCGGACAGCTTACCGAGCGTCAACAGGCATTCGTCAATGCGGTCGCGAAGGACCTTCTTGCGATGAAGGGCCGCTCGATCGTGATCGCGGGCGAGTGGCAGTCATCCTACGTTCATGCGCTTGCAGCGCAGATCAATCAGGCCCTGGGTAACGTCGGGCAAACCGTATTTTACGGCGCGCCGGTCGAAATGGCGCCGACCGATCACCTCGGTTCGATCACCGATCTCGCACAGGATATGGCAAAGGGCGAGGTCGATACACTGGTTATTCTCGGCGGTGTTAACCCGGTCTATTCTGCACCGGTCGATCTGAATTTTGCGGATGCAATGAAGAAGGTGCCGTTCATCGTGCACCACGGCATGTACCGCGACGAGACGTCCGAGCTTGCGCATTGGCACATACCGGAAGCTCACTTCCTGGAGTCGTGGAGTGACGCGCGTGCCCACGATGGCACAGCGACCATTATTCAGCCGCTCATCGCGCCGCTTTACGGCGGTAAGACCGCGCATGAAGTGCTTACGACGTTCACGAAGAACCCGACGCTCGAAGCACACGAGATCATCAAGAATTATTGGACTGGTGGAGCGAAGAGCGCCGATGTCGAGAAGACGTGGCGCAAGGCGCTGAACGATGGCTACGTTCAAAATACCAGCTCGAATGCTGGCGGTGCCGCTCCGACGATCGCAGCGCAGCGCCCGATGCTCCAGGCTGCGGAAGGAATTGACATTGTCTTTCGTCCCGATCCATCGATCTTCGACGGACGCTATGCGAATAACGGCTGGCTGCAGGAGCTTCCCAAGCCGATCTCCAAACTGACGTGGGATAATGCAGCGCTGGTTTCTACTGCGACCGCAGAAAAGCTGGGGCTTCATTCCACGCTTCAAATGCGCGGCGGTGATTACGATGCCGATGTTATTCATATTGAAGTAGGTGATTATAAGGTCAATGCGCCGGTCTGGATCGCTCCGGGTCATCCGGATGACACGATCACGCTGCATTTAGGATATGGCCGCAAACGCGCGGGGCGCGTTGGTAACGATCTCGGTTTCGATGCCGGCCGTATTCGCACCACGAAAAACATGTGGTTTGCGACCGGTGCGAAAGTTCGCAAGACCGGTAAGACCTATCCGCTTGCGGGCACGCAGATCCACTTCACGATCGAAGATCGCGAAGCCATTCGGGCGGTCAGCTTCGAAGAGTTTAAGAATAAACCGGATTTCGTCCATGAGAAGGAGAAAGAGCCTTCGAAGGACATGGGCTTATTCCCGAAATACGAGTATAAGGGGTACGCCTGGGGCATGACGATCGACCTCAACTCGTGTATCGGCTGCAATGCCTGCATGATCGCGTGTGTATCCGAGAATAATATTCCAGTGGTCGGCAAAGAACAGGTACTGCGCAGTCGCGAAATGCACTGGATCCGCGTCGATCGTTATTACACCGGAGCAGCGGAAGATCCAGAGACATACTTCCAGCCGGTGCCATGTATGCAGTGCGAAGAAGCGCCGTGCGAGCTCGTCTGTCCGGTCGATGCGACGTCGCATAGCTCCGAGGGCTTGAACGATATGGTATACAACCGTTGCGTTGGTACCCGTTACTGCTCGAACAACTGTCCTTATAAAGTTCGCCGGTTCAACTTCCTGTTATTCCAGGATTGGACAACGCCGCAATTCAAGATGATGCGCAATCCGGAAGTCAGCGTGCGCAGCCGCGGTGTCATGGAAAAGTGTACCTATTGCGTTCAGCGTATTCAGAACGCGAAGATCCAGTCGGAAAAAGAGAATCGTCGCATTCACGATGGCGAGATCATTACCGCTTGTGAATCGGCATGTCCGACGGATGCGATCGTCTTCGGAGATATTAACGATCCTTCGAGCCGCGTTGCCAAGCTGAAGTCAGACTCGCGCAACTACTCGCTGCTCGATGATCTGAATACACATCCGCGCACGACCTATTTGGGTGCTGTTCGTAATCCGAATCCAGAGATCAAGCGAATGGCAGAGAAGAAAGTAAGTTTTTGGGAGGAGAGCGCCTAAGACATGGCCTACGACACCACAGCAGAAGTTCTCGAGCGTCCGGCGATGCGTACGGCGGCCAGTGCTAAACTGGACGTACCGGTGATGGCGCCGGGGCATACGTTCGAGTCGATCACGGAAGCAATATCGAACGTCGTCCTGAAGGTGGGCACGCCACGGTGGTGGTTTGGCGCCTTACTGGTTGGCGTTGGAGGAACAGTTGCGCTACTCTTTGCCCTGACCGTCCTTGTTTTCAAGGGCATCGGTATCTGGGGTAATAACCAGCCAGTCGGTTGGGCCTGGGATATCACCAACTTCGTTTGGTGGATCGGTATCGGTCATGCCGGTACGCTTATCTCGGCAATTCTTTTACTCCTCAAACAGGAGTGGCGCACCTCGATCAGCCGTTTTTCGGAAACAATGACGATCTTCGCCGTTATGTGCGCGGGTCTCTTTCCGATCTTCCATACTGGTCGTCCCTGGTTAGCCTACTGGCTATTCCCACTTCCGAATACGATGGGTGTGTGGCCGCAGTTCAAGAGTCCACTCGTGTGGGACGTATTTGCGGTATCGACGTACTTCACGCTTTCTCTCGTATTCTGGTACATCGGTCTCATCCCCGATCTTTCGACACTACGCGATCGCGCCAAGAGCTTGTTTGTAAAGAAGATCTATGGCACGCTCGCAATGGGCTGGCGCGGTTCGACACGTCATTGGAGCCGCTATGAAACGGCTTGCTTGCTGCTTGCCGGTCTTTGCACGCCACTCGTTGTATCGGTTCACTCGGTCGTTAGTATGGACTTCGCCGTTGGTATCGTACCCGGCTGGCATACGACGATCTTCCCGCCGTACTTCGTTGCCGGCGCCGTTTACTCGGGCTTTGCGATGGTATTAACGCTTGCAATTCCTGCGCGCAAGCTCTTCCACCTCGAAGATTTTATCACGATGAAGCACATCGACAACATGGGTAAGGTCATGTTGGCGACGGGTCTTATCGTTGGTTATGCTTACACGTTCGAGCCGTTCTTTGGTATTGTCTACTCCGGCAACCGTTACGAGAAGTTCTTGATGTACAACCGCATGTTCGGACCGTACGCGAGCTTCTATTGGACGCTCATTCTCTGCAACGTAATTACACCACAATTCCTCTGGTGGCGAAAAGTCCGCAGTAACGTGGTCCTGCTATTTGTGATCTCGATCATCGTCAATATCGGTATGTGGCTCGAGCGCTTCGTTATCATCGCCATTAGCTTGCACCGCGACTTCTTACCGAGCTCGTGGGGTGCATTCAAGCCGACGATCTTTGATATTCTGACTTTTGCTGGTACGCTTGGTTTCTTCCTGACTTTAATGCTGCTCTTCCTGCGTGCCATGCCGGCTATTCCGATGTTTGAATTGAAGACAAGTCTTGCGGTGGCGCATTCTCCAGGTCACGAGGCCGACTTTGAAGAGGAGGTGGCGTCGTGAAGCAATCGAAAAAGTATCCGGTCTATGGTATCATGGCGGAGTTCGACAGCCCCGCCACATTGATCGACGCAACGCATAAAGCGTACGCCGCCGGTTACCGTGTGATGGACGCTTACACGCCGTTCCCGATCGAAGAAGTATCCGAGACGATCGGTTTTCAACGCCATCATAACAAGGTGCCGCTGGCAACACTGATCGGAGGGCTGCTTGGTGGGATCGGAGGATATACGCTGGCATCCTGTGCGGCATCGGTATGGTACCCGCTGAATATCGCGGGCCGTCCGTTCATTCCGTGGCCGATGTTCATTCCAGTCACCTTCGAGTCGACGATCTTGATCGCCGGTCTTAGCTGCGCACTTGGAATGCTTATAATGAATGGCCTTCCGCAGCCATATCATCCGGTCTTTAATGTGCCGAATTTTAGTTTGGCGACCAATAATCGATTTTTCCTCTGCATCGAAGCACGCGACCCGATGTATGACGAAGATGCCATCATGGACATGCTAAAGTTAACCAGCGCCCGGGAGGTAACGAAAGTCAATGGCTAACTTAAATAAGAATGAACAATTAAGAATGAAGAGTTGGGGATTAGGGATCCGTGCATTCCTTATTCTTACTTCTTCCTTCTTAATTCTTAATTCCGTCGGGTGTCGGCAGGATATGCAGGACCAACCAAAATATCTGCCCTATCGCGGTAGTGAGATCTTTCCGGATAGCTTGTCCTCCCGTACGCTTGTCGATGGTACGGTGCCGCGCGGTTATTTGCGCGAAGATCAAGCGTTTTATACGGGTAAGATGGGCGCTGGCGGAGCAGCGGCGAAAGGCGGAGATACCGCAATGAAAGGTGCAGCAGCTCCGGCTACCACCGTGCCGACAGCAACGCCCGCTAATGCCGCCGTTGGCGCGGACGTTAACGAATTTCCTTTCCCGATCACACGCGAGATCTTAGATCGTGGCCAGGAGCGGTACAATATCTATTGTTCGCCCTGTCATGGCGTCATGGGAGATGGAAAAGGTATGGTCGTGCTCCGTGGATTTCGCCCGCCGCCGACCTATCATCAGGACCGCCTGCGTACGGCGCCACTCGGACATTTCTTCGATGTAATTACCAATGGTTTT
>Ga0209062_1002166_pt1 | contig 27910 bp, 28 predicted proteins | sample Coa_R2_2_FD_187158 | JGI IMG/M metagenome (GOLD analysis project Ga0209062, IMG submission 187158) | Surface soil microbial communities from Centralia Pennsylvania, which are recovering from an underground coalmine fire - Coalmine... | ecosystem: Environmental > Terrestrial > Soil > Unclassified... | reverse complement strand
CATTCGACGTAGTCCACTCCGTCACGGCGGGCAATGATCTGGGTGCGGTTATGGTCACAAGCGGTTTGCATATGCAGCGCTTTGATGAGATTTATTCTAACCGGGTACGGTGGCTTGTCAAGCCCCCCGGCGGCTACGCGTTACAATCCTGGTTCTATGCCGTTTCCAACCCACCGCATGCGCCGGCTACGGTCTTCGGAGGCGATCCGCGGCCTGGTCCGGGAAACCAGTCTCCACCCGGGGCGTTTCATCCTGCCGCTGTTCGTGTGCCCCGGCGAGGGCGTCCGGCGCGAGATCGGCTCGATGCCATGCAACTACCAGATGTCGATCGACGAGCTGGTCAAGGAATGCGCCGAGGTGCGCTCGCTGGGGATTGGCGGCATCATCCTCTTCGGCCTCCCCGAGCACAAAGATGAGATGGCCTCGGGCGCCTACGCCGATGATGGCATCGTGCAGCGGGCGATCCGGGCGATCCGCCGCGAGGTCCCGGGTCTGCTCATTGCCACCGACGTCTGCAACTGCGAGTATACCAGCCACGGCCACTGCGGCTTTATCAAGGACGGCGACGTGGATAACGACACCACGCTGCAATGGCTCGCCAAATCCGCGCTCTCCCACGCCCGGGCGGGCGCCGACATCGTGGCTCCCTCGGACATGATGGACGGGCGCGTGGCCGCGATCCGCCAGGCGCTCGACGCCAACGGCTTCGAGCGCGTCCCGATCCTTTCCTACGCCGCCAAGTTCGCCTCCGTGTTCTACGGGCCCTTCCGCGAGGCGGCCGATTCCGCGCCGCAATTCGGCGACCGCCGCAGCTACCAGATGGACCCCGCCAACGGCCGCGAAGCGATGCGGGAAATCGAGCTCGATCTCGAAGAAGGCGCCGACATGATCATGGTCAAGCCGGCGATGCCCTATCTCGACCTGATCTGCCAGGCGCGGCAGCGCTTCGACGTCCCGATCGCCGCCTACCAGGTGAGCGGCGAGTATTCCATGATCATGGCGGCCGTTCGCAACGGCTGGCTGGACCACGACCGCGCCATGATGGAATCGCTTACGTCAATCACGCGCGCGGGCGCGAGCATCATCCTGACGTATTTCGCGAAGCCGGCCGCGCGGCTGCTGGCTTAGTTAAACCGCTGCCAGCGTCTTTCGCGTGAATTCCAGGTTGCGCCGCATGTCGGTTTCGACCGTGCTGCCCTGGTGCACGTCGGTCTCCAGGTTTGCGTATCCCGTGAAGCCGATGTCATGGATGGCCCGCAGCACCGCGGGGAAATCGATCTTCCCTTCGCCCATGTAATGCGGATTGTCTTTGAGGTGGATCTGGCAGATGCGGTCCTTCCCGAGCCAGCGGATTTCCTTCACCACGTCGAAGCCGTTATTAGTCGAATTCCCTACGTCGTAATAGACCAGGACGTTTTTCGAACGCACGCGGTCCAGGATGCGCGCGTTGTCCTCCGCGGAAATCGTGTTTTCGAGGCCGAGGATTACGCCCGCCTTTTCGGCCTCAGGCGCCAGTTCGCGGACGCGGCCGGCAACGGCCTCGCGTTCCGCTGGCGTCTGAATCGCCCACTTGCCGAAGAACGGCAACAACAGCACGCCGGTGTGGAGCGCCTGCGTGAGCCGGATCGCATCCCGCACCCATTTGACGGCGAGCGGATCGCTCTTGAGACCGTTGGTGTGGAGCATGTCGACGCAGGTTCCGTCGATGGGCAGCTTGTGTTCCGCCGAGGCCTGCAGGTAGCGCGCGATGAGTTCCGGATTATCCCCGGGCATTTTGCCATCGGCGATGCGCCGTCCGAAGGAGACCTGCACGCCGTCGAAGCCGAGCCGGGCCGCGAGCGCCACCGCTTCAGGGTTTGCGATGAGGCGCAGGTTCCAGTCCGTGACGCCGATGCGCAGCCGCCCGGTATCGGCGCGGAGCCATCGCCCGGCCGCAGCCGCGGCGGCCGAGCGGAAAATCGTGCGGCGGGTCAGTCTTGCCATGCGGCTATCATAGACCCGTTCCGCGCCGCTTGCGCGAGCCGCCAATCGTCCGGCGATACAATAAGACTTCATGGTGACAGCTCCAGCGGGCCCGGCCCGCCCGGTACCGGCACAGGCCAAGCCGCCTTTGGCGCGCTTTGCCTGGTCTGTGCTGGCCTATAACATTGCCGTCGTGCTCTGGGGCGCTTATGTGCGCGCGACGGGCTCCGGCGCCGGCTGCGGCAACCATTGGCCGCTGTGCAACGGCGAAGTCGTGCCGCAGCTCGCCAGCGTGCAGCGATTCATCGAGTTCACGCATCGCGCGTCGAGCGGCATCGATACCTTCCTCATTCTCGGGCTCGCGGTGTGGGCGTTTCGCGCATTTCCCAAGCGGCATCCCGCGCGCCTCGGCGCGGTTTTGAGCAGCGCCTTTCTGGTCACCGAAGCCATCCTCGGGGCACTGCTCGTCAAATTCGGGCTGGTCGAAAACAACGCCTCGCCCGCCCGCGCTTTCGCCGATGCGGCCCACCTCATCAACACCCTGACGCTTCTGGGCTGCCTCACTCTTACGGCCTGGTGGGGATCGGGACGGGCCGCGGTTCGCATCCGAAGCCGCCGCGCCTGGCTGGCCGCCGCCAGCCTGGCGGCTCTCCTGCTGCTCGGCATCAGCGGCGTGATTGCCGCTCTGGGCGATACGCTATTTCCGGCCGCCTCGCTGCGTGCCGGGCTGGCGCAGGATCTGGATGCCGCCGCCAATATCCTCGTCCGGCTGCGCCTCTGGCATCCGGTGATGGCGGCCGGCGTAGCCGTCTGGCTCGCGTTCTATGCATTCACCGCCGGCGAACGCAGCGTGCGCGCGCGGAGTCTGGCCTGGACGGCCGGCGGACTGCTCGCGGCGCAGCTCGCCGCGGGCGTCCTCAACCTCTTCCTGCTCGCGCCGGTCTGGATGCAGATGCTCCATCTCCTCCTGGCCGATTCGCTGTGGATTGCCGTGGTGCTCCTCTGTGCCACCGACCTGGCGGTGGAAACAGCGTGATCTCGGAATCCTGCACCGCCCGCTTCGATGCGCTGCCGCTCGATTGCGGGGCCACGCTGGCGCCGGTCGAGGTCGCCTACGAGACATACGGCGAGCTCAACGCCGCCCGTTCCAACGCGATCCTCGTCCTGCACGCTTTCTCCGGCGATGCCCACGCCGCGGGAATCAGTCCCGAAACCGGCAAGCCGGGCTGGTGGGACAACATGATCGGCCCCGGCAAGGGCTTCGACACGAACCGCTACTTCGTACTTTGCAGCAACGTGCTGGGCGGCTGCCGCGGCACCACCGGCCCTGCCTCGATCAACCCCGCTACCGGCTGTCCGTATGCGATGTCCTTCCCGGTGATCACGATCGGGGACATGGTCCGGCTCCAGAAGATGCTGATCGATTCGCTCGGCATCCGGCGGCTGCTGGCGGTCGCGGGCGGCTCGATGGGCGGGATGCAGGCGCTGCAATGGGCCGTCGATTACCCGGACGCGGTGGCCGCCGCCATCCCCATCGCCTCCACGGTGCGGCACAGCGCGCAGCAGATCGCGTTCAACGAGGTCGGCCGGCAGGCCATCATGGCCGATCCGGACTGGCGCGGCGGCAATTACTACGGCGGCCCGCCGCCCGCGCGCGGCCTCGCGGTCGCGCGCATGGTCGGCCACATCACTTATATGAGCGACGACTCGATGCGCGAAAAATTCGGCCGCCGGCTCCGCGGGAAAGAGAATTTCGGCTTCGATTTCGACGTCGATTTCGAAGTCGAATCGTACCTCCGCTATCGCGGCAGCCAGTTCGTGAACCGCTTCGACGCCAACTCGTACCTTTACATCACGAAGGCCATGGACTATTTCGACCTCACGGCGGGGCGCGGCTCGATCGCCGCCGCGCTCGACCCGGCTCAGGCACGCTTCCTCGTCATCAGCTTCAGCTCCGACTGGCTGTACCCCAGCTACCAATCGCAGGAGATGGTGCGCGCCCTCCGCTCCCGCAACCACGACGTGGCCTACGTGGAGCTCGAATCCAATTACGGCCACGATTCGTTCCTGGTCGATGTCGCCGAGCAAAGCGCGCTGGTCGCCGGCTTCCTGGCGAGCACGTTCGAGAAGCTCGCATGAGCCCCAAGACCGCACGCGAGAGCCGCTTTGTTCCCGATCTGCTCGGCCGCAGCGATTACGCCATCATCGGCGAGATTGTCGAGCCCGGCGCGCGTGTGCTCGATCTCGGCTGCGGCGAGGGCGAACTGCTCGAATGGCTGGCCGCGAACAAGAACGTCGCCGGCCGGGGCGTGGAGATCTCCGGCGCAAGCGTGCAGCGCGCCATCGCCCGCGGCGTTTCGGTGTTTCAGTGCGATATCGAGGAGGCGCTCGCCGATTACCCGGACGGCATCTTCGATTACGTGATCCTCAGCCAGACGCTGCAGGAAACCCGCCGCCCGCTGCATGTGCTGCGCGAGATGCTGCGCGTCGGCCGCCGCGCGATCGTGGCTTTCCCCAACTTCGGGCATTGGCGTGTGCGCCTCTCCATGCTGACGAGCGGCGGGGCGCCGCGCACGCGCCTCTTTCCATACGAGTGGTACGAATCCCCGAATATCCACTTCCTCACGGTGCACGATTTCGAGAACCTCGCCACCGCGGAAAAACTGGCCATCGAGCGCCGGTATTTTCTCTCCGGCCACCGCAAGGTTACGTTGTTGCCGAACCTGCTGGCGGAGGTCGCGGTCTTCCTCGTCGCCGCCCCGGCCGGGGCCGCTACTGCTAACCCCTGAGTCCTGGTTCCGCAATTCGGCGCTCGCCGTACGCTCCGCGCTGAAGGTGGGATTCCAGACCTGTTCGCGCGGCTGCGGCCCACAAACTGCTGTTGTGGTCAGCAGATTCGCGGGCCTGGCCCTCGAAGGCGACCCATCGCGAATCGGGAAGAGGAATTACATGAAAACTGCTGTCGTCCTTTTGCTTTCTTTCGCGGCCGCCGCCTTTGCCGCGGATCCCAAAATGGGCCAGAATCCCCCGCAGCAGCCGGAGAAGGTGAAGCGGCTCGCGTCCGTGACGTGGGATCTGGGTACAGAAAAGCTAGTCTGGATCGTCCAGACCGGGACTATGGTGAACGGCTCGTTCGTGCCCGCGTCCGAACAGAAGTACGTGATCTCTCCCAATGACGCCGTGATGGCCGTGGCTCAGGAGCAGCGCGGTTTCGATGGCGATGAGGCCGCCGCCCTGCATCACCTCCTCGATGTGCTCAGCGTGTATTGCGCCGAAAGCGTGGTCTGGTGGGACGAAGGACAGGGCACGCCGATTACCCCCGGTTCGGGCGCGCACCCGACGCAGCCCAACGGCGATAAGACTCTCGAAAGGGAAACCCAGAAGCCGGTCCGCGTAGGCCAGCCCGAAAGCGCCCCCAAGCCGCGGTACAAGGTGCCGGATTCCGATTACGTAGCGATGCAGAAGTAACCGGAGGGCCAGCCAGGAGGACAGGAGAAACGGTCCGGCTCCTGTCCTCCGGCCCTCTATCCTTTTTGCCCCCGAAACACCATATTCCCTGCCTTCACCCGATTCTCCCTGCACCAGGCAAAATACAGCGCTCCGTAGCTCTCGGTGATGTAATCCGCCTCGCGGAAACCGAGCCGCCGCGCCGTGCGGTCGATCCAGGCGGGCGGCCCCTCCAGTTCCAGATATACGCCGATCGGCGTTTCATCGAGCGTGGCGACGCCTTTGCCGCCCGGTTCCTGGAATTCCGTGCGGTATTTCTGGTAGCGGAAGCGAGGCGTCAGCCCCAGCCGCTCGGCGATGTGGGTAAACGCGTTCGCATCCGCCACACCGGTTTCCAGTTCCTCGCGGGACTTGTGTTTTCCGGCGGCCGCGCGCCCCTTGTACGTGATGGTGGCGGCGCCACCGGCCTCCCGCACCCGCAGCAACGCGCCCGCCTTGCGCAGTTTCAGCCCCGCGGTGTCCAGAACCGCATTGTCCTCGAACACGCGGCGCTTGTGCAGCCGGAAACCGGCCCCCCGGAGCAGGCGCCGCGCTGCCGCCGCATCTTCCACTTTGAGTTTGATTTCCGTTTCAGTCGCCGGCTTCGCCTTCATGGTGATCCAGGAAATCCCGGTCGATCGCCTTGCGCCCGCGAAAGCCTTCGTCGACGCCATGCCAGAAGCCGATCGCGTCCTCGCCGAGCTTCCAGCAAAGATAGACCTCGACGCCGCGAAACAGGGTAGGGAAGTCAACCAGCCCGATATCCAGGTCCTTGATGATGCAGCCGGTCTCCTGCACCGCTTCCACCGCCGCCTTCAGCCGCGCCGCTGCGGCGTCACGGCGCTGCCGCACCGCCAGCGCGCGCTCCCGGTCCACCACCACGCCGCCCATCATCATGAGCCGCTCCTGCAGCTCCTTGAGGGCGCGGCCCGCCTCTTCCAATTCGTTCTTCAGCCCGATGGCTTCCCGCAGCAGCGTATCCAGCCGCGGCAGCAGCTTCTGGGCTTCGACGAGCGTGAAGCGCTTCGGCATCAGGCGTGGGGCGCGGCCGCGAGTTCCGCCGCGTAGTGGGTGTCCACGTAGTCGTTGAGGATGTCGAGGAATTCGGCCACGATGCGGTCGCCTTTGAGCGTTGTCATGAGCCGCCCGTCCACGTAAACCGGCGCTTTCGGCTCCTCGAACGTGCCGGGCAGCGAGATGCCGATATTGGAGTGCTTCGACTCTCCCGGTCCGTTCACCACGCAGCCCATGACCGCCACCTTCATGGTCTCGACACCCGGATGCGTCGCTTTCCACTTCGGCATCTGCTCCCGCAGATACGTCTGGATCTGATCGGCCATTTCCTGGAAAAACGTGCTGGTGGTGCGCCCGCAGCCGGGGCATGCCGTCACCTGCGGGGTGAAGCTGCGGATGCCAAGCGATTGCAAAATCTGCTGCGAGACGATCACTTCCTCGGTGCGGTCGCCGTTGGGCAGCGGCGTGAGCGAGGTGCGGATCGTGTCGCCGATCCCTTCGAGCAGCAGCGGCGCGAGCGCCACCGCCGTGGCCACGATTCCCTTGCTCCCCATCCCCGCTTCCGTGAGCCCCAGGTGCAGCGCGTAATCGCACTCGGCCGCGAGCGCGCGGTAAACGTCGATCAGGTCCTCGACGCCGCTGACTTTCGCGCTCAGGATGATCTTGTCGCGTCCGAGCCCGTAGCTCTCGGCCGCCCGAGCCGATTCCACCGCGCTGATCACCATCGCGCGCATGGTCACTTCGCGCGCGTCCTTCGGCTCGGCGAGCCTGGAGTTCTCGTCCATCAGGCGCGTCAGCAGGGCGCTATCGAGCGAGCCCCAGTTCACGCCAATCCGCACCGGCTTGTTGTTCTCGATCGCCACTTCGATCATGGTGCGGAAATTGTCGTCCGTCTTGCGGCCGATGTTCACGTTTCCCGGATTGATCCGGTACTTGGCCAACGCGCGCGCGCATTCCGGGTATTTCTTGAGGAGGATATGACCGTTATAGTGGAAGTCGCCGATGACCGGCACGTTCACGCCGAATTGCCGGACGGTATCCACGATTTTCGGCACCGCCGCCGCCGCCGCTTCCGTGTTCACGGTGATCCGGACCAGCTCCGAGCCGGCCCGCGCCAGCGCCATGACCTGGTTCACGGTCGAAGCGACGTCGGCCGTATCGGTATTGGTCATCGACTGCACGACGACCGGATGATTCCCCCCGACCTTCACACCGCCCACATCCACTGCGACCGCCCTGCGGCGCGCTTTCACAGCCATCATGTCCTCCGGTGGAAAGTATAATTTTAGCATTCGGCGGTATCGGTTACCGGTGACCCACAATCTTCTTTCGCAGATTCAGGCCCAGCGCGCGAGCGATTCGCAGACCCGTCTCGAGGCCCTCACTTACGCCATTCAGGCCGTCATCGCCACCGTTGCGGTGATGCTGCTGTTTCGCTGGATCGGGAATCCCAATGCGATGTGGGCGGCTGTTTCGGCCGTGCTGGTGCTGCAGCCGGGCTTCCGCAGCTCGCTGGCGGCATCGGCGGTTCGCGTGCTCGCCAACTTGCTGGGCGCGGGGATCGGAGTCGCGGTGAGCCTGGCGATTCCCTGGCATGCGGCGGCAGTTGCCATCTCGCTCGTCCTCATCGTTTTCGCCTGCGAGTGGCTGCGCCTCGACACCGGCCTCCGCTCCGCCGGCGCCAGCGTTCTGATCGTCACCATGGGGACCGGCTCCGCGATCGAGCGCGGCGAGCAGCGCGCGCTTGCGGTCATTGCCGGCTGCGGCGTGGCGATCGTGCTGCAGATTGTGCTCTACGCGATCGTCCGCCGCAGCTCGGCCGCGGCGCGGCTGCTCGCGGATTCGGAATAGGGCGGGTATTAAAGCCTCATTTCGGGCTGGAAGGCGGAGTCACGCCCTTCAGCCGCAGGTAGACAGCCGCGTACCCGTATTCTTCGGCGTCGTGCGTGGCGCTGCCGATCAGCGTTCCGAGCTTCGTGGTTTGCCCGCCACGCCCGGCGATCATTTCGTGCGCGGTGGTGTCGTTCATCGAATCCCACGCGGCATCGCAGGCGTCGAAGGACTCCTTCAGCACTGCGACAATATCGGATTTGGCGGTCTTTTTCAGGTCCAGCGCCTTCTGCTCGCCGCCCCGCACCGCGTTGCATTGACGGTACTGGCCGGCGATGTGCAGCATCAGGTCGCCGAACGTGCGCTGAATCTCCGTCGGTTTGAAACTATAATCGGCCTCCGGCATGGCTTCGGCGGCCTTGATCAGAACGTTCTTGTAGCGGGTGTATTGCGCTTTCGCTTCGTTGATCAGCGGGTTCTGCGCATGCAGGGTGCCGGCGAGCGAAGCGGCAAGAATCACCAGAGCGGCGCGGTTCATCGAGACTCTCCTCCAATGGATTTCGGGGAAACCACTGCTCATTCTACTGGCACCGAGATTGTTTTTCCAGTCCGCGCCGATTCCCGTGCGGCCACCAGAATCTCCGTGACGATCAGGTTGTTTTCGAGCGAACTCAGCCCGGCGGGCTTCAGGCGCCCGCGCGCCACCGCCGTGAGGTAACTAATGGAGTCGCGCTCGTCGGCCGGTAGCTCGCCGGGCGTCCGCTGTCCCTCTTCGCTCTGGCCCGGAAGCCGCACGCGCAAATGATCGCCGCCGGTCGCGATGGCGTACCCCTGGACGCCGTATACCTCGAAATCCTTGCGGCTGAACGGCCAGTTCCACGAAGCCTGGATGATCCCCTGCGCCTTGGGGTACTCGAGCAGGATGGTCGCCTCATCGTCCACCCGCGGATAGATCTGCGGCTTCTCCGTCTGCGCGAGGGCCGTGACCTTGAGCGGCCGCCGGTTGTCCATCATCCACGTCATCAGGTTGGCGCCGTAACAGCCGAAATCGAACATCGCGCCCGCGCCGTTCTTCACCGGATCGGTCAGCCACGCGAAAAACTCCGGCTGTACGTGGATTTCCTGCGGCCCCTGGTGCCCGTCCATCGCGACCATGCGGCGGATCTCGCCCGCCGCGCGCTGCTCCTTGAAGATCTTCGCGATCTCGCCGTGGCTGCGATACCACGTGGTCTCGTAGTTGACGATCACCGGTATGCCGCCGCGCGCCGCCGCATCCCGAATGCGCCGCGCCTCCTTCATATCGACGGCGAGCGGCTTCTCCATCATCACCGGGATGTGCCGCGCCGCCGCCGCTTCCACCACGCTCGCATGGTCGTACGTGCTGGTGAACGTCCCTATCGCCTCCGGCTTCACCGCATCCAGCATGCGCCCAAGATCGGTGAACTGCGCCTCCGCGGGGATGCCGTACCGCTTTCCGTAGGACGCCACCAGCGCGGCATCGGGATCGAAGATCGCGGCGACCTTCACATCCGTTCGCTTCGCGGCCCCGTTCAGGAATCCAGAAACGTGGCCGTGCGCCAATCCCGCAATTGCCACGCGCAGCGGTTGCGCCGGAGAGAGGCAGGCGAGGAGAAGAAACAGAGGTGCGCTTCGCATTACCTGGAAGTGTAACGCGGAATCGGGAATACCCTGCTAGAGCATGACGAGCCCGCGCCGCACCCCGATGGCCACCGCCTCCGTCCTGGTCCCCGCGCCCAGCTTCGCCAGAATCGACGCCACATGGAATTTCACCGTGTGCTCGGAAATATTCAGCTTCCACGCGATCGTCTTGTTGGCCGCGCCTTCGGCGATCATGCGCAGCACCTCCAGTTCGCGCGCCGTGAGATTGGAGGGCTGGGCCGCGGCCGGCACGGGCGAAGCAGCCAGCAGCCGCTCCAATTCGTGCGGCCGGATCAGGGCCAACCCGGCCGCGGCCGCCTCGACGGCGGACAGGATCTCGTCCGCTCCGGCGTCCCGCGGGAGAATGGCCCGCACGCCCAACCGCAGCGCTTCCGCGGTCCAGGCCGGCGGCTCCGATCCCGCGAGGAGCACATACGCCGGAGAGTGTGCTTCCGGCGGGGAGAGCTCGGAGAGGGGAAGCGCTGCCAGTACCACATCCGGCGCCACCGCTTCCACCGCGCTCAGATCCTCGAACGCGCCCGCCAGTTGGATGTTGGGGTTGGAGGCCGCCAGCGCCTCCAACCCCGCGCGCGTGACCGCGGCCGGCGCCGCGATCGCGAGACGGATCACGCCGCCGCCTCCGCGCGCCCGGCCTGCTGCATCATGCTCCGCACCACTGCGACCAGCTCCGCCACCGAGTTGGCCGGCGCCGCGATCCCCAACCCCTGCACGATCGCGGTGTTGATCCCGACCACCTCGCCCCGCGCGTTCGCCAGCGGCCCGCCCGAATTGCCCGGCGCGAGTTGCACGCCCGCGCGGATCCACCGCTGCCGGCCCATCCCGCGGATCGGCCCCGTCGAGTGAATGACGCCGGTCGATACCGCGCCCGCGAAGCCCAGGGGATTGCCCACCGCGATGGCGAGCTCGCCCGGCCGGACCGCGTCCGAATTGCCGGGCGAGGCCGGCGGCAGCCCGCTCGCCATCACCCGCAAAATCGCCAGGTCGCGCCACGGGTCCCGCACCAGCACCCGCCCCGGCAAACGCCGCCCATCCCACAGTTCCACCTCCGCCGTATCCGCGCGCGCCACGTGCGCATTGGTTACGATCAGCCCGTTCGTGCTCCAGATGACGCCCGACCCTTGCCCGCGCCCCGCCGGCATGACCTGCACCGTCGAGCGCCGCAGCGCCTCCGCGATTTCTCCGAATCCGCGCATGTCAGTTCCTCCGCGGCCGCTCGCCGATGGTCACGGCCAGCTTCCGCCGCTCGCCCGCGCGCACCACTTCCGTCTCGATCGCCTCGCCGACGCCGCGGGCTTCGAGCGCCTGCTGAATATCGTCGGTGTCCTCGACCGCCTTTCCCCCGAGCGCCACCAGCACGTCCCCGATCAGTACGCCGCCTTTCGCCGCCGGCCCTTCCGGCTCGAGCGAAAGGACGATCAGGCCTTTGTGATGTCCCGGCAGCTCCACCGGTTGCAGGCCCACGCCGAGATATCCGCGCCGCACCCGCCCGCGGGCGAGCAGTTCCTCGACCACGCGTTCGACCGTGCTGGCTGGAATCGCCACGCCGGCGATGCGGGAAAGCGCCGAGCTCGCGATGCCGACCGCCTCGCCCGCCGTGTTCACCACCAGGCCGCCGGAGGAGCCCGGATACATCGTCAGATCGAGCCGGATGTAGCGGTCCAGGCGCCCGCCGCGCCACGTGCGCCACTCGGGGCCGAGGGCGCTGACGATCCCCAGGGTCGCATTGACGCCGGAATTCTCCGAGCGCCCGATGGCCAGCGCCAGATGCCCCGGCGCCGGCTGCGCGGTCAGCTTCGGTGGCGTCTGCCCCTGATATTCGGTCTTCAGGATGGCGAGATCCGTGCCCGGATCGCTCCCCGCGAGCGTCGCCGCGGCGCTCGATCCGTCCGGCAGCGTGACCGTGATCTCCTCTTCGCGCCGGATGGTGTGCTCCGCCGTGACGATCACGCCCGGCCGCCAGAAGACCCCGCTCGAGGAAAACCGCGGCCGCGCATGCACGGCCACGACCGACGGAGCGGCGCGCTCCACAATGCCCGCCAGTTCATTGGAAAGGTTCAGAAGCTCATTTCCCATGCCTCAAGCATCGCGCTTGGGGGCGTCCGGGAAAATCGCTCATTCGGATGGGAAGGGCCCGGTAATTCGGCTAGGCCGGTGGCAGTTCCGTTCGACGACTGGCCCGCATGGATGACGGCAGATCACGAGGGCTACACTTGCGGCGAGTGAACTCGACCGGGTGACTCGGTCAAATTCAGATCTGAACCCCAAAGTGCCTTCGCAAGTCGTGCCGGCCCGCCGCCGTGATCTGCAACGCTCTGCTGTCGAGATCTTGCGTTACCCATTTCCGCCGCAGCGCGGCTTTTAAGAGCGCAGCGCCCAGCGCGCCGCCGAGGTGCGGGCGGCGCTCGCTCCAATCCAGGCAGTCATAGGCAAATCGCCGCCGTGTCCGGCGGGTTTCCTCCAAGTCGATCCCGAGCCCGGCCAGGTGACGGATGCCTTTCGGCGTCAGGTCGTATGAGCCGCTATTGGCAGACAGGCAGCCGGAAGTCTCCAGACGATCCCGAAGCGTCACCCCCAGGGTGCCCGCGAGGTGGTCGTAACAGGTGCGCGCGGCGCGCAGACGGCTCGGGGTGTTGGGAACGAAGCGGCCATGCGGAGCGCCGGCGAGAACATTCAGCCCTTCCAGCACCCTCGCGACGGGCGGCCCGGCCAATGTGTAATAACGGTGCTTGCCCTGTACCTGAACGCGGACCAGCCGCGCCGCGAGGAGGCGGTTCAGATGCGCGCTCGCGGTGGAAGGGCTCACGCCGGCCACCACCGCCAGTTCCGTGCTGGCTCGGGCGCGGTCGTCCATCAGGCAATAGAGCATCCGTGCCCGCGCCGGTTCCCCGATGGCGGCGGCAGTCCCCGAAGCGGCTTCGTCAGGATCGACAAACATGATTCGATGGTAAACGAAGCATGCGCGTGGAACAATCCGTATAGTTGCCCCATGCGCACCAACCGCCGCCAGGTGCTTCGCGCAGGAGCCGCACTCGGCGCGCTGCTGAACCGGGTCCGCGGTACATCCGCCGGTCCGCAGGAGAGAAATCCAATGACGATTACCTGTTTCATCCGCTACCAGATTGATCCGTTCCAGAAGGAAGAATTCCGACAATACGCAGAAAACTGGGGCCGCATCATTCCGCGATGCGGCGGACACCTGATCGGCTACTTCCTGCCTTACGAGGGCACCAACGATGTAGCATGGGGCCTGATCGCCTTCGACAGCCTGGCGGCCTATGAACGCTACCGGCAGCGTCTCCGGGCGGATGCGGAAGCACGCGAGAACTTCGCCATGGCTCAAAACAAGCGCTTCATCCTGCGGGAGGAGCGAAACTTTGTGGAAGTGGTGGAGGGGACGTTCGAGCTTCCCGCGAAACCGGTGCAGAAAGGCGGGGCATGACACAAGCCGAAAAAGCAAACGCACTTCGCGCGCTGCACACCGGGCCGGGCGCATTCCTCATTCCAAATCCCTGGGACGCGGGTACCGCGCGCATGCTGGCCCGGCTCGGATTTGAAGCGCTGGCCACGACCAGTATGGGATACGCGTTGTCTCGCGGGCGGCTCGACGGCGCCGTGGCCCGGCAGGAGATGCTGACGCACGTCTCCGAGATCGTCGCGGCCACGGATTTGCCCGTCAGCGCCGATCTCGAGAACGGATATGGGGATTCGCCGGAGACTGTCTCGGAGACCGTCACGCTGGCCGCCGGTAGGGGAATCGCCGGCTGCTCCATCGAGGATGCCACCGGCCGGCCGGACCAGCCCATCTACGAAAAGGAGCACGCCACGGCGAGAATCCGTGCCGCGGCGGAAGCGGCTCGGAAACTGCCAGTCCCGTTTACGCTGACTGGGCGCGCGGAAAACTATCTGCACGGCCGTCCCGATCTCCAGGACACGATCACGCGGCTGCAAGCGTACCAGGAGGCCGGCGCCGATGTGCTTTACGCGCCCGGCTTGACGAGCAAGGAGGAGATTGCCGCGGTCGTGAGTTCGGTGGACCGCCCCGTGAACGTGCTCATGGGCCTGCGCGGCGTGTCATTCAGCCTGGAAGAGCTTTCCCGGCTCGGGGTAAAGCGCGTGAGCCTCGGCAGTTCTCTCTACCGGTCTGCGATCGGCGCTTTCCTGCGTGCGGCGGAGGAGCTGCGTGACGCCGGCACGTTTCGGTTCGCGAATCAGGCCGTCTCTCCGCGGGAAATCGCCGCAATGCTCGCGCCGCGGCCGAATTAAAACAAAAATTTCAGCGCCAACTGCATCGACCGCGGATAGTTCGCGATATTCGTGATCACCCCCGCGCTGCCGTAGCTGATACTGCCGTTCGAAAACGAGGGCGCGACGGATGTGCCCGGCGCGGCCAGGACCATGTGGTTGAACACGTTGAAGGCTTCGGCGCGGAACTGGATCTGCTTCGTTTCGGTGATCGCGATGTTCTTCGCGATGGCCACATCCATATTGATCCACCGCATCGTGCGCAGGAAGCCGATGGGCGTATCGCCGAAGCCATAGCCGGGGCCGACCAGCAGCGAGGACGGGCTCACGAAGCACGCCGGGTTGTACCAGAGCGCCGCGCTCGGATGGGCTACCTGGATCTGGCAGCCGGGCAACACGCTCGGCCGCGCGTAGCCGGTGATCGATCCGGCGGCGTTCGAAAGGTTCGCCGGGTCGTTGCTGCCCGGCGCCACGCCGGCGATCACCGCCGGCACGCAGTTGGTCGCGGTCGCGGTGGCGCAGATGTTGCTCGCGCCGCCCCAACTCGGGTTGAACGCCTGCCCGGACCGCCCGAGGAACGCGTAGTTCGTCTCCCAGTTGCCGAGCACCTTCGAGAGCACGCCCTTGGTCAACCAGTGCTCGCCGCGGCCGAAGGGCAACCGGTAGACCGCTGTCCAGGTGAAGAGCTTGGGGATGTCATACGTGCAGAATCCCTTGGAAAGGTGCGCATTGAAGAAGTACTGGTAAGGCGCGGCCTCGCTGCCGTTTTCCGCGTTGAAATCGCCGTTGGAATCGCCCAGGCATTTCTCCCACGTGAACGCCACCACTGTCTCCAGGCCGTGCCAGAGGCGCTGCTGGTACTGCGCTTCGAGCGCGTTGAAGGTGGAAAAGCCGGTCGACTGCGAATAATTCCAGCCCTGCGCCGCAAACGGCATGTATTCCTTCTGCGCGATCTGCGCCTGCGTCAGCGGTGTGGTGGGACACGTGAAACCCTGCGCCGGATTGTTCTCGCAGAACGGCCCGCCCTGCGGATAGTTCGCCTTGCAGCACCATTCCAGGCGCTGCGTGCGGCTCCCGACGTACCCGATATAGAACATGCTGTTCGCCGTGAGCTGGCGCTCGATCTGCAGGTTCCACTGCTGCGAGCGCGGGTCGGTGTAGTTCGGGTCGTTGGTGTAGCCGCCGAACGTCGATCCCCAGGGCGTGGGCGCGACGACGGTCGGATTGCTGCCCGCCAGGCCAGTAAGCTGTGACGTGGCGTAGCCGCCGTATGGTCCGCAGGTCGCGGCGCTGTTGCAGATCGGAGCCACGGTCGGGGTCGGCGCCGTGCCCATCGGCGCGGTGTTCAGCGTGTCGGAGACGCCGCGCGTCCAAGGCCAGATCGATCCCTGCAGCGTGTTCTCCGCGTACTGGCTGCGGTACGCGATGGGATCGTAGAAAATGCCGTAGCCGGCGCGCAGGACCGTGTTCTTGGCGAATGTCCACGCTACGCCGATTCGCGGCCCGAAATTGTCGGAGATCGCCTTCAGCGCCGGCTGGCTGCTCGAGAACACGATGTTGTTCAGCGTGTTGTACGTGACTCCCCCGACCGTCACGTTGAAGGCCGGGTTCGCCGGGTTGAGCCCGCCCGGAACGCACGGCGGCAGCTGCGGCGTGCCGCATCCCGTGGTGTAGGCGGCCGTCTGCGCCGAGCCGATGATGAATTTCTGCTCCGGCAGGTCGAGCGCGTTCACCGTCTCGCCGTTGCTCACCAGCAACTTCACCGCCGGGTCGTAGTCGTAGCGCATACCGAAATTGACCGTGAGGTTGGAGCGCACGTGCCACTCGTCCTGCAGAAAGAAGCCGAACGGCTGCATGGCCACGTGCACCTCCTCGTACTGCGGCACGTTCACCGTGAGCGCGCTCGGCAGGTCGAGCAGCATGGAGGCCAGCGCATTGCCCTGGTTGCTGCCGCAGGCGAAGAGGCCGGAGGCGTTCGTGGGGCACGTCTGCGCCGTGCTCGAAACGAAGGTGCCGTAGGTATTGATCTCTTCGCGGTTCTCGTAAAGGTACTCGCCGCCGAAATGCAGCATGTGCTTGCCGTGGGTCCAGGTCATGGCGGAGTTGAAGCTGTGCTCCGGGTTGGCTCGCTTCTGCGGCCCCACGTTGCCGATGCCGCTGTTGGCCGATCCGATGTAGCCGCCCACGTTGAGGAAAAAGCCCGCGGTCTGGTCCAGGTTGCTGAAGCCCGCCTGGGTCTCGGGCGTGTAGCCCTGCGGATTCGTCGGGTTCACCATCACCGGCCGCGCGTTGATTCCGCCGCGCACTTCGAGCACCAGGTTCGGCGTGAAGATGTGATCCCATGCGCCGCCGATGTTCCAGGTATGGAATGGGCTCGGCGTAATCGAGGTGGTCCCCGCAACGATGCCGTTATTGTTATCCCACATCATGTAGGCCCGGCCGAACACCATGTTCTTATCGCTGAAGTGGTGGTCGATGCGGAAATCGAAGTTGTTCGCGTTATTGATGGTGCTGCGCGTGTCCAGGCAATTATCGACCGCGAAGGTCAGGTTGGGCGTGATCTGGCAATTGGCGAGCGCCGGGCCGGTGTAGGCCTTGATCACGCTGACCAGCTTGGTATCGATCAGGGCGGAAGGGATCTTGTTGCACGGTGCGCCGCCCGCGGCCTGCACGCCGTAGCCCGGCTGCCCGAAGCTGAGTCCCGGAGTGAGCAGCGGCATGGGATTCCCCGCGGAATCGCACGTGAACGGCACCGTCGAGTTCGGCCCCGATTCCGCGAACGGATTGAAAATCTGCGCCGGCGTGATCGCGGTCTTGGTGGCGTTGACCGCGCCGATCAGCGATTGCGTGAAGTCGCCGGACAGCTCGGCGGCCGTCGGGACATTCACATAGCTGCCGTTCGGCTGCGAATACCGCCAGCCTTCGTAGGCAGCGTAGAAGAACGTTTTGTTGCGGCGGATCGGCCCGCCGATGGTGCCGCCGAATTCATTCTGCGAATAGCCGATCGGGGAGACCGGTGTGCCCGAAAGGATCGCGCCCGCGCCGGCCGCGGTCTGTGTCCCGGCCGAGACCTGCGCCGCGAGTTTGTTGGCCAGGTCGGGGCAAAGCGATGCCGTGCAGAACCCGGTGAATGGATTCCGCGCGTCGAAGATCTGGCTCCGTGCAAACTCCCATCCCGAGCCGTGGAAGCTGTTGGTGCCGGACTTTGTCACCAGGTTCACTACCGACCCGAGCACGTTGCCGTACTGCGTGTCGTTGTTGTGCGACTGCACCTTCACTTCCTGGATGGTGTCCGCGATCGGCGGAATCGCCCACCCGCCCCCGCGGTCGTCCGTGTTGATAATGCCGTCCATGTAATACGCGTTCGACCGATTGCCCGCACCGTTCGCCGAGACCTTGTAGACGATCGAGCCCGGAATCGAGATGTTGCCGCCGTCCGGATTGCCGCCCGCGCCGGTTTTGCCGGAGGAGTTGCCCTGCGACGTGTCCACCGGATTGATGCCCGGCTGCAGGATCATCAACTGCGTGAAGTTGCGGCCGTTCAGCGGCAGCTCGTGCACCAGCGTCTCGTCGAACGTGGTGCCCAGCTCGGTCGAGGAGCGCTGCACCATGACGGACACCGCATCCGCGCTGACCGTCACGGTTTCGGTGGTGGCGCCGACATTCATCGTCACGTTCTCAGTCAGCGTCTGGTTCACGTCCAGCTTGAACACTGGAAGGACGACCTTCTTGAAGCCCTCCTTCTCCACGGTCATGACGTAATTGCCGGGCAGCAGATTGAGGATTGCGAACGTGCCGTCCACGCCGGTGATCTTTTGCGCGCGGACATTGGTGCCCTGGTTCACGACCGACACGGTGGCGCCGGGCACCGCCGCGCCGGTGGCGTCGACCACCGTGCCATTCACGGTGGCCGTGGGATTCTGCGCCAGCAGCAGCGCGGGCGCAAAGGTAAGGACAAAGAGCGGCAGTGCGGCTGCAAAACGGGGCAGGCTCATGTCTCAGTCTCCTGGTCGAATTCGGGGTCCGGCAGACCCGTGCCGGACATTCGCTGATAACGTGAACGTTAGCGTTAACGAGGATTATGTTGCATTTCCCTTACGGTGTCAATGGATTTCTTCAGAGTGAAGGCGATGCGGCTCTACTCCACCAGCGCTACAGCCAGCAGCAGCGCCCGCTCGGTGCCTTTCCAGGAGTCCTTCGTGTCGAACGTCTCGTGCAGCGAATGCGCGCCAGTGCCTGCGCCGCCGCCCGAAATCGTGATCGCCGGGATGCCGAGGTTCATCGGCACATTGGCGTCCGTCGAGCCTTCTCCCAGCCGCTCGGGAATTCCCATCGCCTGCGAAACCGCGAGCGCGGTTTCGACGATCCGGCTATCCCGCGGCGTCTGCCCCGCCGGACGCATCCCCACCAGCTCCGCCGAAAAGGACACCGGCCCGCGGCCGCTCCAGCGGCGATTCTCCTCCTGCACGGCTTCCTGGAGCGCCGCATGGAATTTCGCGTCCAGCGCCTTCAGCGCGGCCACATCGGAAGAACGCATATCCACTTCCATCCATGCTTCGAACGGAATCGCGTTCACGGAGGTCCCGCCGCCGACCCGCCCTACGTTGAATGTGGTCTTCGGCTGCGAAGGCACCTCGAAGGCATCGATCCTGGCAATGGCGCGGCCCATCGCCTGAATCGGGTTCGCCATGCCGAACGCGCCGTAGCTGTGCCCGCCCGGGCCCTTGAACGTCACCTTGTACCGGTTGCTCCCCACGCCGACGTTCGTCACCCCGAGCCCGGTGCCGTCGATCGAGATGAATTCGTCGATCTGCCCCTTCAGCGTCTCGCCGAAAAGCTGCTTCATGCCGCGCAGATCGCCGAGTCCCTCTTCGCCGACGTCCGCCACGAACGTGATCGTGCCGCGCGTCTGCACATGGGCATCGCCGAGCGCATGAATCACGCCCATCAAGACCGCGAGGCCGCGGCAGTCGTCCCCGATGCCCGGTCCCTTGAGCACCGTGCCTTCGCGAGTCACATGAACATCCGTGCCCTCCGGGAACACCGTATCCAGGTGCGCCGCGAGCACCAGGTTGGGATGCGCCGCCTTCCCCGGCCGCACCCCGATCACGTTGCCGGCCGCATCGATGTGGACATCCTTCAGTCCGGCTTCGCGGAACAGGCGCGCGAACTCCTTCCCCCGCGCCTCTTCATGGAACGGAGGCGCCGGAATCTCGCACACCCGCGCCTCCAGATCGATCATTCGCGGCTCGTTGCGCTCCACCGCCGCAAAGGCGGCCTTGATATCCGCGCGCCCCATCAGCTCCGCCGGCGTCTGCGCCGCAAGCCATGCAGCAACCAACGACGCAGAGACACAGAGACGCAGAGCCAGTTTACTCATGTCTCATTGCCTCGAACAGCGAAAACACCGCTCCCTGCGGGTCCGCCACAATCGACCACCGCCCCACGTTCTCCATCGTCATCGGCTCCACGTACACGCGCGCGCCGAGCTCCCGCGCCTTGGCCGTTGCGGCGTCGCAGCTTTCCACCAGAAAATACAGCAGCCAATGTGGCGGCACTTTGGGGTCGCGGAACCGCGCTGGCGGCACCCCGCCGATGAAATCGCCGCCGTTCTGGATGTGCAGGTAACCGGAGGGATCGTGTTCCCCGGGTTTCATCTGCCATCCGAAGAGGCCCTCGTAGAACTGCTTGGCGCGGTCCACGTCCCCGGTAACCAGGTCCGCCCAGCACAGCGTTCCGGGCTCGCCCGCGGCATGGATTCCCGTGTGCGACTTTGGCTGCCAGATGGAAAACATCGCGCCCGTCGGGTCCTGGATCACCGCCATGCGCCCGTTTTCCGCCACGTCAAAGGCCCCAGGCGGCATCGGTTTCGCTCCGGCCGAGGCAGCTTTGGCCACCGTGGCATCCGCGTTCTCCACCTGCACATAGAGCATCCAGTGCGGCGGGATGCCTTCGGCGAGCATGTCCGGCCGCAGCGTGTACCCGCCTCCGGTGTCGCGGCCGCCGAGGTTGAAAATAGTGTAAGTCTCGTTCGGCCCCATGGGGTAGTCTTTCGCTTCCCAGCCGAACAGCGAGCGGTAGAAGTTTTTCGCCGCGGATTGATCGGTCGTGCCCAACTCAACCCAGCAGAACGAGCCTGGCTTGTGTCGCTCGATAGTCGCCATGGCGGCAGTATAACGTAACTCGCCGCGCGCCCCGCGCGTCCACTGCCACGAAATGATCTTCGCGAGGCACCTCATTCTGATCGCAGCAGCCCTGGCCGCGCCCGCCGCCGATTTTCACTTCGATATTCCGCCGGTCCGCGCCAGCTTCGAGATCGCGGACCAGCCGGTGCCGGTGGTGATCTCGGGCCGTCTCGACGCGCACGGCGAATCCGCGATCGCCGTCCGTCTTGACGCCGATCTCGCCGGGCTCCAGGAAAAGATTCTGCCGATCCTTCGCGCGCAACTGGCGCAGGATAACCGCTGCGGAGACCGCATCGCCATCGAGCAGGCGGCGCTCGCGCCGGAAGCGCCCGCCGCGATGCTCACCGCCGTGGTGCATTTCGAGAAGTACGCCTGCGCCAAGGCGTTCGGCAAGGAGATCGTGAAGCGCCTGGTCGGCGGCAACGCCACGGTGCGCGTGCGCCTGACGCCCGCGATCGAGCCGCCCGCCGCGGTCCGGCTCAACGCCGAGGTGCTGCCCCTCGAAGCCGAGGGCCAGCTCGGCGAAATGCTGCGCTCCGGCCAATACGGCGCGGCGCTTTCCGAGCGCATCCGCAAGTCGCTGCAGTCGGACCTCGAAAAATCCACGGCCTTTCACGCCGCGCTGCCGCCCTCGCTGGCCAGCGCCGCCACTCTCCGCGCCGCCGCCTTTCGAGAGGCCGCCGGTCATTTAATGCTGGCCGTCTCCGGCGAACTGCGGGCGACGCCCGACCAGATCAACGTGGTGTTCAAGGAGCCGCGCCCGTAACCGGGCATTTACGAAACCGGCTCGATCACCGCGGACATCGAGCCCTTGGACCGTTCCAGGCGCCAGTCCGGGCCGTAGGCGTGAATCTGGTCGCGGGCGAATTCCGCCTCGGGCAGCTCGCAGGTGATCAGCACCGTGCGGCCGCATCGGTCCACCTCTTCGGCGTGGCGGTAAGCCTGCTCCAGCGAGAAGACGAAAATCTTCTGCAGCATCTCGATCACGTAATCGTAGGTGTGGTCGTTATCGTCGAGCAGCACCACGCGATAGAGCGGGATCTTCTGTTCGCGCTCGACGACTTCCGTTTCCGGAGCGATGGTCGGCCGCGGCATCGTCTGCCCCCAGTATCCGCCATTTCGCGCCAGAATGGGTATGAGAACCGATGCGCCAGCCGATCTACCTCGATCACCATGCGACCACTCCGGTGGACCCGCGCGTGCTGGAGGCGATGCTGCCGTGGTTCGGCCCCAAATTCGGCAATGCCGCCAGCCGCACGCACCGCTTCGGCTGGGAGGCGGAAAAGGCGGTCGAACTGGCGCGGCGGCGGATCGCCGAGGTGGCCGGGGCGGAGCCGCGCGAGATCGTTTTCACCAGCGGTGCTACGGAATCCAACAATCTGGCGATTAAAGGCGCGGGCGCGCGGCACATCGTGACCGTTTCCACAGAGCACAAAGCCGTACTGGATCCCGTCAAACGGCTCGGCTGCCCCGCTGCGATTTTGACTCCGCACCACGACGGCCGCATCGATCTCGACGCCCTGCGCGCCGCCATTCGTCCGGAAACCGGGCTCGTGAGCGTCATGGCGGCGAACAACGAGATCGGCACACTGCAGCCGCTCGCCGAAATCGGCGCCATCTGCCGCGAGCGCGGCGTGCTGTTCCACTGCGACGCCGCGCAGGCGTTCGGCAAGATTCCGCTCGATGTGAATTCCGCCGGCATCGACCTGCTCTCCGTCAGCGCGCATAAAATGTACGGTCCCAAGGGCGTGGGCGCGCTGTACGTGCGCCGCCGCCGCGTGCGCCTCACGCCGCTGATCGATGGCGGCGGCCATGAGTTCGGCATGCGCTCCGGCACCCTGAACGTGCCCGGCATCGTGGGTTTTGGCGAGGCCTGCGGGATCGCGGCCGCGGAAATGGAAACCGAGGCTGTGCGCATCCGCGCGCTGCGGGATCGCCTCCTGCGCGGGCTCGAAGCATCGATCGGCGGTATCCGCGTCAACGGCTCGATGGAGCACCGTCTTCCCGGCAACCTGAATGTGAGCTTTTCCGGCATCGACGCCGAAGCGCTGCTCATGAGCATGCCGGAGCTGGCGCTTTCCACCGGCTCCGCCTGCTCTTCCGCCGCAGTCGAGCCCAGCCACGTGCTCCGCGCGATCGGCCTCTCGGAGGAACTCGCCCGCTCTGCCGTCCGGTTCGGCCTCGGCCGCTTCAATACGGAAGAGGAAATCGATTACGCCGCCGGCCGCATCTGCGAGGCGGTGGCGCGCCTGCGAAATTTAACCCCCGTTTAGTACCACAATCCCCCACCTGGACGTGGGAAAACGCCCGGATTCCGCGTTATACTCACGCTATCCAGAAGGGAGTTCGCGCCTGTCCTGTTCATTACGTTGTGACATTCCTTCTGGTAAGCTGTTTCTTCTCCCCCGTAAGAGGTTACTCTATGCGCTACCAGCTTGCCGCAACGCTATTGCTGTTCGCCTGCTCCGCTTTCGGGCAGGTTGTCGCCGGAACGGCTGCCATTTCGGGTGTGGTCCGAGACCCCTCTGGGGCCACCGTTCCGGGCGCCAAAGTCGTGATCTCCAGTGCCGGCCAGGGTACGCTCCGCACCCTCACGACCAACGCCGGCGGCGCGTTCTCCGCCCCGGCGCTCACTCCCGGCCCCGGTTACAAGGTCACGGTAACCGCTCCAGGCTTCAATACCTATGAGGCCGATCAACTGGTTCTGGCGGTTGGGCAGGATCTCGCGCTCAATATCCCGCTGGCCGTCGGATCGAGCGTGACGCAGGTGGAGGTTTCGGGCACCGCCACGATGGTCGAAGACACCAAATCGGATGTCTCGATCGCGGTCGATTCCAGAGCCATCCAGGATCTGCCGATCAACGGCCGCCGCGTCGATTCCTTCGTGCTGCTGACGCCCGGCGTCACCAATGACGCCACCTTTGGCCTGTTGAGCTTCCGCGGAGTTGCCGGAAACAATTCGTTCCTTGTCGACGGCAACGACAACACCGAGCAGTTCTACGATGAGAACGCCGGCCGCACGCGCATCCAATCGCAGATTTCGCAGGATGCGGTGCAGGAGTTCCAGGTGGTTTCCACCGATTACTCGGCCGAATACGGACGCGCCATGGGCGGCGTGGTCAACACCGTTACCAAGAGCGGGACGAACGACCTCCACGGAAGCGGCTTCTATTTCTTCCGCAGCACCGGGTTCGACGCCCGCGATCCGTTTGCCTCGTTTAATCCGTCGGAGCGCCGCGTGGAAGGCGGCGCCAGCGTCGGCGGGCCGATCAAGAAAGACAAACTGTTCTACTTCGTGAACTTCGACCTGACCCACCGCAATTTCCCGATGGTCGACAGCTACGTTCAGAGCGGTGTGGTGAATCCCACGACGCAGACCTGGATCGGCTGCGGCGTCGCCAGCGGCACTACGCCCGCCGCTACGCCCGCGCAGTGCAATGCCATCAATGCGCTGCTGCCGCGCTTCTACGGCCAGATCCCCCGCACCGGCGATAACGACCTCGCCTTCGGCAAGCTCGATTACCACATCAACGAAAAGAACACGCTGACCGCCGAATTCAATTTCCTGCGCTGGTGGTCGCCCAATGGCATTCAGACCGGCCTCAGCTCCACCTCCGGGGCGGGGATCACTGGCAACGGCGACGATTCGGTGCGCGTGCGCAACGGCAAGCTTGGCTGGACGTTTGTGCCATCGAGCAGTCTGGTAAACAATTTCCGCTTCGGCTGGGACACCGACCGCCAGGCCGATTCGTTCGATCAGGCCGAGCTGGGCAGCGGCCTCGGCTACCTCGATGTCTCCGTCGGCGGCGTGCAGCTTGGGCCCGCGACGTATTTGCCGCGCGTCGAGCCGAGCGAGACCCGCTATGAGTTCTCCGACGACCTGAGCAAGGTCCACGGCGCCCACAGCTTCAAATTCGGCTTCAACTATTTCACCACCGAAGACTACAACTACTTCATCAGCAACGCGTTTGGGTCCTACACCTATCTGAATCCCAACGCTTTCGCTCTCGACTACACCGGCAACACCACGGGAGCCAAGAACTGGTCCAGCTATTCCCAGACCTTCGGCAACCCGGTGGCCGACTACCGCATCAATGAGCTCGCCTGGTACGCCCTCGATCAGTGGAAAGCCACTCCGAAGCTGACCGTGAACCTCGGCGTGCGCTATGACAAGTCGATGAGCATGAACTTCCCCGTGGTCAATCCGGACTGGCCGGGCACGGGTTACATCCACACCCCCAGCGCAAACTTCTCGCCGCGAATCGGACTGGCCTACCGGCTGAACGACAAGACTACGTTACGCGCCGGCTACGGCATGTTCTACGCGCGACTGCTCGGCGGCCTGATCGACAATCTCTGGACCACCAACGGCCAGTATCAAATCTCCGCCTCGCTCAGCTCGACGAACTCGACGCAACTCGCCGCCGGTCCGGTATTCCCGAATGCCCTGCCGACGGCTCCGGTTGGCGCGGGCTCCACGGCCATTCAGTTCGCGGCGCCGGATCTGAGGACGCCGTATTCGTCGCAGGCCAACGTTACGGTCGAGCGCCAGCTCAGCAGCGACTTCCTGCTGAGCGTTTCCGGCATCTTCAGCCGCGGGATTCACCTGCTCAGCTCGGTGGACGTCAACGCGCCGTATCCCTCCGGGTCGTTCACCTACACCATCGCCGACGCCAACGGCAACCCGACCGGAAGCTTCACCACGCCGATTTACCAGAACCCGCGGCCCAACACGCATTACGGCACCGTCATCGAGGACACCAACGGAATCGACAGCGTCTACAGCGCGCTGGCCGTCAGCCTGACCAAACGCTTCTCGCACGGCATCCAGATGCTGGCTTCCTACACCTGGGCGCACGAGATCGATGACGGCCAAGGTGGTGGGTCGAGCGCGATTTTCTACAGCGGCCAGTTCAACACCTACAACGGCAATAACGCGTTCGAGCGCGGCAGCGGCACGCTCGACCAGCGCCACCGCTTCGTCTACTCTTTCGTGTGGCAGCCGACGGTGACGCATTCCCAGAGCGCTCTTGCCAAGTACCTGCTGAACAGTTGGCAGCTCTCTGCCATCACCACGCTGGCCGCGGGACGTCCCGCTGGAAGCCCGAGCATCCGGGTCAGCACGCCGATCGGCCCCTCGACGCCCGGCTTCCCTGGTACGCAAGGGCTGCTCTCGACCACCTACATCGATGGGCTTGTCGGCAGCACGCGCGTGCCGTGGCTGCCCGTCAACAGCATCTACACCTGGCCGTCCTACCGCGCGGATGCCCGGATCAGCAAACTGATCCCGATCGCCGTGAAGGACCGCACGCTGAACCTGTACCTGAACTTCGAAGCGTTCAACGTGAGCAATTCCTGGGCGCCGACTTCCATGGCCACGCAGCAATACGCCGAGACCAAGGCGGGCGTCCTCCAGGCCACACCAACCGCCTGGGGTTACCCCACCGCCGATGGCGGCTTCCCCGATGGAACCCAGGCCCGCCGCCTCCAGGTGAGCCTCCGGCTGACGTTCTGATGTAGCGCAGGCCCCATCGCCTCCGAGGTTGGGGATCCGGAGCACGTCACCCCGGTCCCCAACCCAAACCCCAAACCCCAAACCCCAAACCCCAAACCCCAAACCCCAAACCCCAAACCCCAAACCCCAAACCCCAAACCCCAACCCCCAAACCCCAAACCCCAAACCCCAAACCCCAAACCCCAAACCCCAAACCCCAAACCCCGGCCCCTGTCGTACCCTGATCCCATGAACCTCGCATTCATCGGAACCGGCCGCATGGGCGCGGCCATGGTGCGCAATCTGGTCGCGGCGGGACACCGCGTCACCGCTTACAACCGTACCCGCGAAAAGGCCGAAGGCCTTGGCGCCGCCGTCGCCGACTCGCCGGCCGCCGCCTGCCGCGGCTGCGATGCAGCCATCACCATGCTGCCGGACGACCACGCAACCGAAGAGGCGGTCTTCGGCCGCGAAGGCATCGGCGGCGCCCCGCATATCGCGTGCAGTACGATCAGCACGGCCATGGCGCGCCGCCTGGCCGCGCAGTCGGCCGACTATCTCAGCGCCCCCGTTTTCGGCCGTCCGCAGGCTGCCGAGGCGCGTCAGCTTCTGGTCGTCGCCGCCGGCCGGCCCGAGCTGATCCGCCGCTTCCAGCCGGTCTTCGATGCCATCGGCCGCCAGACCTTCGTCGCCGGCGCGGAACCGTGGCAGGCCAACGCCGTCAAGCTGTGCGGAAATTTCATGATTGCCAGCATGCTCGAAGCGTTCGGCGAATCGTACGCCACGCTCGAAAAGGCCGGAGTCGCGCCCCATCTGTTTCTCGAAGTCATGTCCGCGCTGTTCGGCTCGCCGGTCTATGCCAATTACGGCCGCATTATCGCCGACCGCAAATTCGAGCCCGCCGGCTTCGCCCTGAAGCTCGGACTGAAGGACGTGCGGCTGACGCTCGAAACCGCCGCCGAGTGCCTGTCGCCCATGCCCTTCGCCAGCATCCTCCGGGACCGGCTGATGGACGCCGCTGCGCACGGCCAGGGTGAAAAGGATTGGTCCAGCTTTGCCCTTTGGGGCCGGCCATAGCGCAAGCGCGCGTATACCCGATAGTTGCTCCACAATTGCTCGTTGCAAACTTCGTTGACAGCATCGGTTGTACACCCTATAGACGCAGGCCCGCAAAAAACATTGCAAACAACTGAAATTAAATGAGATTAGCTTTGGGTATCAGCCTGCATGGCATAGGGCATGTTTCGGAGAGATGTGCTCCAAGAGAAGCAGACGGAACGATCGGTAGAACGCCGCCGCAAATTCCGATTCCAGATGCGGCGTGAAGTCCAGTACAAGCTGGTTGAGGACGGCCTGGCTCGGGAGTCCGGGAGCGGAGAAACCATCGACATCGGCAGCGGCGGGGTGTCCTTCTCCACGGACCGCGACATGAGGACCGGCTCGTTTATTCAGCTTTCGATCAGTTGGCCGGTGCTGCTGGACGACGCCTGCCCGATGCGGCTGGTGGTATTCGGCCGCGTGGTGCGCAGCGGCGCAGGGATCTGCGCCTGCACCGTGGACAAATACGAATTCCGGACTCGCGGCCGCGGGTTACACGCGGTCCAGCCTCATCACGATACCAAGCTCGAGCGGTGGGCGGACATGCAGAGGGACCAGGCGAAAGCCCGGATGGTGAGTGCCTGAGAGCGACTCCTGGCGCCTATTGCGCCGGACTGGTGCTCGCGGGCGAGGGCTTGGATTCCGTCTTCGCTTCCGTTTTGGCTTCCGGCTTGGCGGATTCGGATTTCGCCCCGTTCCCGTTGGAACCCGTGGTGGAAGGCGCCTTGCCCCCCTTGCCGTAATCCGTCACGTACCAGCCCGTGCCCTTGAACTGCAGCGCCGGGGGTGAAAGCAGGCGCTCCAACTCTCCGCCGCAACCCTCGTGGACCTGCAGGGGCTCGTCAGAGAATTTTTGCAGGACTTCGAAAGTTTCGTTGCACTTGTGACAGTGGTAATCGTAAAGCGGCATAGCGATTTA
>Ga0209062_1002165_pt1 | contig 27915 bp, 19 predicted proteins | sample Coa_R2_2_FD_187158 | JGI IMG/M metagenome (GOLD analysis project Ga0209062, IMG submission 187158) | Surface soil microbial communities from Centralia Pennsylvania, which are recovering from an underground coalmine fire - Coalmine... | ecosystem: Environmental > Terrestrial > Soil > Unclassified... | reverse complement strand
ATTACCCTACTCTTTTAATACCGGAGGGTTACTTTTTACGATCGTGGTCCGAGGCGAAACAAAGCCGGTCGGCGACGAGCCACCGGTCTCGATCGTACTCTTGGAAGATGCACAAGAATCGCCACGCGGTTTTAGCAAGGTCATCGAGACGTTTGGCGTTCGCGTCGTAAACTCGACTCATATTCCAAGTTTGAGTTTGCTCGTTAAAGGCTCGTACGATCAAGGACCTCGAAATAATATTCCATCCGGGGGCGGCCTATTAAATCTTGCCCCGGATTCCGTTGGCAATTATATTCCGTTCAGTACGGATTTCCATGCGACCGCCGATTTCTGGTTCTCGAATACCTCATCCGTCAATGATACTACCGGACACCTGCTGTATCATTTCAAGAGAACGCACTCTGCGAACGAGCGATCGACCTATATCGCGATCGATACGATCCCGCATGACAGCAATAATCTTGGCATTACTCTTCTTGAACTAAATGACACGGTCGCTCCGCCCGACCAAAGCAGCATGGGAAGAGTGCGTTTTGTCAATACCTCAGCTGATTATAACGCACAATTTACCTTTGCGGGCAAGACATTTAACCTGAAGCAAAGAGATGTGGTGGAATGGGATGCGCCCGTTGGTTCGTATTCGATTCCCATTTCGAATGGGACCGCTGTAAAAACGTCGGTCCCGTTCAATTTAACGAACGGCTTACCGGTAACAGTGTTTTTTATGCCGTCCAGCGGGACAGAAACGATTCCATACCGAATCTCCACTCGATGAAGAAGCCACTGGTCCAGTTTATCACGAAAGAAGACGGCTGTTCGCTGTGTGACGAAGCCTTTGCAGAGATCGAATCAGCGCAAGACTATGCCGATTTCGATCTCGATATTGTGAAGATTCGTCCGGGCGACGAGTATTGGGATCTCTATTGGGATAAGATCCCCGTCATTCTTATCAACGGCAAAGTCGCATTCACGTATCGAACGACGAGGGACTCCCTTATTCGAAAGCTCAAGCCCAAACCGGCCTGGAAGTTTTGGTAAATAATAAGCCGGCGAACTACTGTCGCCGGCTTATTCACTTCTCAACGACATTAACTCTTAGCGCTCGACGATCATTTGCCGCGCGACCGTTTGAGAGATGGTCTTTAAGCGATAAATATACGAACCGCTCGGAAGACTGTTCACATTGAAGGATACGGTGTGAGGACCCGCTGACTGACGTCCGTCGACGACGCGCATCAGTTCTGCGCCACTCGTCGTATAAATGCCAAGCTCAACGGTCCCGGGTTGATCCAGCGTATACTGAATTTGTGTCTGGCTGGAAGCAGGGTTGGGATAATTCTGCAAGAGCATGAGTCCCATCGCTTCCGGATCCGATCCGACATATTGCTGCGACGATGATTTGAATATTCCGAGCGACTGCCACGTCGAGTTTGCAGAGTATGTACCATTCGGGTCGGACGTCAAAACACTATGAATGTCAGCAGTATTTTGCGAGCCTCCCGCAAGCAGCCACTCATTCATCACGGTCGCATACACGTTACGGAAATCGTGCTGGGGATCGAAGATAAGGTTACCCCCGCCCGCAGTGAGTGTAGCAGCATCAAGCTTCGGATCGTTACCATATACCATTCCTTTGACCTGTGTGCCAATGACAAAGTGTGGTGCGGCTGTACCGTGATCGGTACCTGAGCCATTCTCTTTCGGCCGGCGACCAAATTCGGAATAGGTCATGATCGCAACCTGATCTGCAACGCCGAATGCTTCAATATCCTGCTGGAATGCAGCAACAGCGGCGGAAAGATCGGTCAGCAACTGACCTTGAGCATTGAGCTCGTTCGAATGCGTATCATAACTTCCCTGCGTGACAAGATAGATCTTCGTCTGGAATCCACTGGCAATAAGCTGCGCGATCGATGCGAGTTGTGTTGCGAGGTTGCTCGTCGGATAGGTTACTTTGTTCGTCGTAACATTGCGCTGGATAATATTCTTCGTATAGACTTCCGTCTCTTCCTGAATGATCCTTACGTACGCCAATTCATTGTATTGCGTGGTCGGATTTTGCGGAATAGCGTCATAGTTATGAAGGCTCGTTCGTAAGTCCCCTGGGGATGGCACGCGCGAGATCGCTATACCCATTCCGCCATTCTTCGATAGAAAGAGATTGCTAAGCCCGCTTCCGAACTGAAGCGCCAACGGCTGTGGTGGAAGCGTTTGCGGGAAGCCTGGATTCTGCTCGAGCAGTAATCTTCCGATCCAGCCCGTCGATGCGAAAACATTGCTGTCGGTAGCGGTATTCCAAATATCCGTCCCACGAAAATGGGAAAGACTCGGATTGGAATATCCTACATTTTGTAGGATCGCCATTTTGCCGGCCGAATAGAGTTGCAGGAAACCATCCATGCCACTGTGAAAGGCCAGAGTGTTGTGATCGGGCAAGGGCGCGGTAAGCGACGAGCTGGAAAGCCCCAAGGTCGGCCGAAGTGCGGCGTAATTGGGATCGCCAAACGGCACGAGGCAATTCAGACCGTCATTACCACCTTGTAGCTGGATGATCACCAGCGCATTATTATTAGAGCTAAGCGATGACTCGAGCGCACTACGAAGCGGCGAACGTCCGAGTGCACGCACCGGCATTCCACCGAGCATGACCGGTAATGCATTGGCGGCGACTCCGATCTTTAGTCCATTCTTAAGAAAATCGCGACGTTTCATTTCCACTCCTTAGTACAATTGAAATTCTGGCAAACTGGTGAGATAGACCGCAAACCCCTTTACATCGGTCGGATCGTATTTGTAATTCGGATCGGGATAGGTTGCAGAGATATCCTTCTGCAGATCACCGGCCTCTAACGGTCCCAACGTAAACGCGAGCGATAGATCCTCGAGCGCCTGACTGAGCGCTTGTGAACTAAGGCCCGCTGCATTTTGAATTTGCCGAGCATACATATCTGCATTAAATGCCAGATTGATATTCGACTTCGTATTTACATATCCATTGTTGAGGGCGATATAGCTTTCCGATTCGCGGGCCTGGAACGTCCCAGTCGAGATCCAATTATGTCCGCCTGGCCATCCTTTAACATTCGGCGGATTCAATAGCTGCTGCCCACCGGCATTGGCCATTATCACCTGCGTTATGAGGGTGAGCGTTGGATTGGTATCGGTATACGTATTGTAATGAGTGTTGGGGTCCGTGCTTTTGATCGGCGGATCGGTCGGATCGAATGCAGGATATGTCAGACCGAACTCTCGCACCAAGCTTCCCGCGTACATTGCCGGACTCTTTAGCTGTGCGCCGATCACATTCGGATCGTAGAAATGCGCGCTGGTAAGGAGCGCCTGCATCACCGGTGCTATCTCGAAGTTATTCGCGAGCATGAGTTGCGCCATGGCGTCAACCACACTCGGGTTCGGAATGTAGTACACGAACTCCTCGTATAATTTCTGGCACACAAAATAGGCAGAGGTATATCCCGGAGGTGTTCCCTGTTGGAAGATAATATTGAGAATATCCTGTAATCCCCAATTGCCTGTTTGGCCCAGGAAGGTCTTCGTACCAGTGTCGTGCTCATTTTGTGGCACCGTCCCGGTATCAGGATTGGTATTAACGCCATTCTGCAGCCACCCAATGAACGGTGCTTTTACCGTTGGCTTCCAACCGGTAAGTGCACGAGCGGAATTCTGAATATCCGTTTCGGTATAATTCGGAAGACCGGTCTTAGGATCGAGAATGCCGAGCGTAAACAGCTCCATCAACTCTCGCGCATAGTTCTCGTTCGCGTAGCTCTTCGTGCCAACGATGTAATTCTGATTCCCATTAAGATAGATCAGCATCGCCGGATCGATGGAGATCGCATAAGCAAAATTCTTGAAATTCCCGAGCGCATATTGGCGGCACGTCTGCAAGTACGTGTACATGTAGCCAGGATGCTGCACGGTGAGGGAGCCGGTCACAAAATGATTGGTCCACAGCAACGTCATCTTTTCGCGGATAGACAAATTCTCCTGGACCATCAGGTCGAACCACCAATTCCCGATCTCGACGATCCGCGTATTATACAAACGATTGAGATTTACCGCACCGCCCGGGTCGGACACTTTAGGATCGGTCGGCAGGCCATTGACCCACGATGCTGGAGGCGGTGGCAATGGCACCTTGTTCACGTCCTGAGCTTCCAATAATTTACTGACGACTGCATTCATCGACCCAAGGGCCTTTGCAGCATCGAATTGCGACTGCGGCACACCGAACATCGCCCGGCGAAGCAGATGACGTAACTGAGTGTCACCCCAGGCGCCGGTATAAGGCGAAAGATCGGCCGACTCCGTTTGGAGCGGCTCTCCGCGACCCGTTAGCGAAGTATGGCCGTTGACGAACCAGGCACTGTTGGCTTTGAGTGGTACAAAGGAGCTAAGAAGGCCAAGCGCTCCGGCGCTTGTAAGAAATGTTCTGCGTTCCATAAGGGAGACGACTAAGTTGTAGGCGCTTTATTTAGGCGGCTTAAGTGGCCACGTCGATAACTAAACACAAGATAGACGGCAGAACTCACGCAAAAGTTTAATTATAAATAAGTCGCGGACTGCCCGAATAAGTCGCAGGATTGCCAGATGCTTAAGCGTTAAATTCTGAGTGAAAAATCGGTGACTTAAGGACTCAGTTGCATGACTTTCCAGTTAGATAGGACTTGAATTCGAGTACTTCTAACAGCATTAATGCACTCTATTCTTGATTTCTTCCATACTCTGGGCAGTTCCGAAGGGCTTCAGAGGCTCATTACAGAGGGTGGTCCGCTGCTGCTCTCTGCTATCATTTTTGCTGAGAACGGCCTGTTGGTCGGGTTTTTCTTACCGGGTGATTCTCTTCTCATTACCGCAGGTATTCTCATTGGCTCCTCTCGTATCGAGATCCAATTTTTGCCTCTGGCCTTAGCCCTTTCCCTGGCAGCGATCATCGGGGAATCCATCGGTTATTATATTGGAAAAAAGGCAGGCGAGACGCTGTACCAGCGCCCCAATTCACGCTTCTTTAAACGCGAGCATCTCGAACGAACTCATGCGTTTTATGAAAAGCATGGTGGCAAAACCATCGTTCTCGCGCGCTTTATACCCATACTTCGAACGTTTGTACCGGTCGTTGCGGGAGCTGCAAAGATGGATATTCGCAAGTTTACGTTGTTCAATATTATTGGTGGTATTGTGTGGGTCTTCGGTGTGCTGGCGTTAGGACTGATCCTCGGGAAGTCCGTAAAAAACATCGGCGATTACTTATACCTGGTGATCGGCATTGTCATCGTTCTTTCTGCACTTCCGCCAATTATCGAATTCTTTCGTAATAAAGCAAGAATGCGCAAACAGCGGGAACGGCTCGCTAATGAATAGTTGGCGAGACAATTCATATAACAAACGGGTTCAGTTGTAGTTGTCAGAGGCTCCTGCCCAATAGAGACCTTGTCTATGTTTGACTTTTTACATACCAGCAACGATGACACGTCATCGTTGTCAGGACTGAATTCGAACGCGATCGATCCACACGCCCGGGCGATCGTGGAAGCTGCAGATGTTGCAGGAATAGGCCTTGCTATTATTTCTTTTCCGGATGCGAAAGGAGGCGTTAACGGTAAACTCGAACTACCGGTCATTTCATACCTCAATCATGCAGCTCAAATGATGGGCGGATTTTCTGAAGAAGAAATTCGGTATCTCCCTATTACGCGTTTTATTGCCGATGAATTTTTGCCAGTGTTCCACGAGAAGTGGGCTTCCTTCCGCGCCGGAACACTTATTCGCGACACGTTCGAGATCGACATCTTACATAAGGGTGGCTATCATGTACCCATCTCGATCGGCTTAACAACAGCTACCTTCGGCAATGAAAGAGTTGTGGTCGCATTCCTGATCGATATTTCCGAACGTCGGCGAGTAGAAGCCGAATTACTGGCGGCGAAAACCGAAGCAGAAAAAACGAGCCGATTGAAATCGAATATCCTTTCGAACTTCAGTCACGAGCTTCGTACACCGCTTCATTCGATCCTTGGGTTTAGCTCGCTTCTCGAAGATAGTTTACCGAATTCGGAATTACGGGAATATGCGCGAAGCATTCATCGCAGCGGAAGACGGTTGCTTACAACCGTGACATCGATCATCGAACTCGCTTCTATGGAAGCGAATTCTTCTGATCTCGTCCTGTACCCCACGCTGCTTGCGGATATTGTCCGCTCCGAAGCGGAGCTATTTCAGCCACTCGTTATGGAGCGCGGACTGAAGTTAATAACCGATATCCATAACGATAATAATATCGTCCTACTCGATAAAGAGCGCTTCGTCAAGGCGTTCGAGAAGATCCTCACCAATGCGATCAAGTTTACGAATGCGGGTGTGATCAGGATCCAACTCAAAGAGGAAATGCACGTCCGCGGGGGCGGGCAACCGGAGGAACGAGCGATCTTACGAATAAGTGATACCGGTATCGGAATGTCATCGGAATTCGTCCTCTCCGCATTTGGGAAATTCGAGCAAGAGAGCAGCGGTCCCAGCCGCCGTTATGAGGGTACCGGTCTTGGCCTGCCACTCGCCAGAAGCTACATCCGTATGATGAACGGTGATATTGGCCTCGAAAGCGAACTCGGTAAAGGAACAGAAGTATGGATGAGCTTTCCCGTTGTAGGAAAACTCGAGCCAGAGCCTTCCGAGAATTAAGTCGTTATTCTACCACAGCCAGTTTTTGCGCAGATCGCATGTTGTCTGCTTCGATCGTTACGTAGTAGGATCCCGGTTTTGTTATTGCAGATCCCAGCGTGATCGAGTGCTCCCCTTCCGTTTCCATAGTGTTGGATATCTGCTGAACGATATTTCCGGAAGCATCCGTAACTGTTATTGTGACAGGACCGCTTTTCTTCAACTGATACGTGACCGTCGCTGGGGCACCGCCAACGCGAACAGGATTGGGAAAGATCGGCTTCGCTAACGACGATGAGTTGGAGGCTTTTGCGAATTTATACTTTGCGAGAAGATCGAGGATCGTGCGACGGTCCGTTCTGATCTGATCCAAATTTGGCCGCACCGTGTGAAGGAGTCTATAAATTTCCTCTTTATCGTGTGCTTCTCTTGCCACCACAAACTGAGGCTTCATCTCTCGCAACGCCTTGAAGTTACTTTTAATATCAACGACCGCCGCTTCGATCGTTTGTTTGTCGGCAGAAGTCATTGGCGCTTCCAATTCGGAGCGAAATTCTGCATTGTTAAGGAATTTCCACGCCTTCGCTAACTTCGGATGGTGGGCCATGAACTGCTCGCCCCCTAAGAACGCCTGCAGCATTCCTAAGGGGTGGTGGACCGCCGCCGCCGTATCGGCTGTATTCATACATTGAGCGACAGCCGAACCACTTAGCGCTGCGATCGACAGTGTTACAAAGATCGATAGGATGCGAGCCTTCATGGGAGTAAAAGGATAAAGTTCAACTCGATTGACGTCACCCGAAATGTCCGTTACAAACTAACGCGCAATAATAACTCGTCGCGCTTCGGACAGATTTCCTGACTTTAATCTCGCAAAATACATTCCACTAACAAGCCCAGCCGTGGAGACCGGCACCACATGTTCACCCGTACCGGAAGAACCGTCGCCCAGATTCATTACGAGTCGTCCCGATGCATCGAAGAGATCGATCCGGACCGGAGATTCTTCCGTAAGCATGTAATGCAATACCGTAGAACCTTGCACGGTGTGCTCGACAAAGAATGTGATTGCGTTCATTTCGGCCGGATAGAGTTCAGCAACTCCTCCCGTTGGCGTAGTGACGTACGCTACCATTACAAAATTAGGATAGGTCCACAATGTATCGGCTCGATCGGTCGGAACGTCGGTCAAATAATAGTTGGAGTCATAGATCGACGTATTGTACTCGGTCAAAATTCTTGCCCGGTCTCGATTTTCGTCAACCGGCAACGCGGTTTTTGATGTAATGGATGTCGCCGGAAGCCAGACCTTGGTATGGACCGTATCGATCACATCCGGTACGCATACTGCAACAAAGAATGTGGTGTCTGTCGCTGAATGCCCCATGTGAAATGCATACACTGCTTCCGAGTCCTTTGCTTGTTCCGGTAATAGCACATCGGTAGCTATAATATGACTTGCATAGACATTCGGCCAATAGGGCCAGCTATGGCCGTTAAAAAAATAGGCCGGTACGACGGAGACCGGTAACGCATTATTTCCATTCGTGTCGAGCTTTTCAACGAACATATCGATCTGTACGCTATCGATATAGGTTGCCTTATACGGCGAAGAGAAGCGCTCCGCATATCCGATAACTTCGCTCGCGCTGAAGGGCGCGGGGATCCTATATAAGCGTTCGATCGCCGAAGAACTGGTATCGAAGTTAAATAATACACTCCGTTGCGCGCGCAACGATTGCACACTCAGTGTGATGAAGAGTAGAAGTAGCGAAATTCGTACGAGTGATTTCATACAAACAGTAGCGGTTTGATCCTCTAAAACAATGGGAGGGTGCCGATGATCGGTCACCCTCCGCATTCGTCATTCTATTGAACTATCACTGGACGAGCAAGCGCGTCGTCTGTATCTCATTACCAGCAGCGACGGCAATGATATAAACTCCGGTGCCGAACCCCGATGTATTGATCGCAATACTATTCGCGCCTGCGAACATCGGTTCTGCCGGCATTACCAGCACCGTATTACCCGATTGATCCACAACGCTTACTTGAACTACTGCCGGCTGCACGAGCGTAACGTTCAGAGTCGCCTGCATTCCCGCCGTTACAGGATTCGGTACGATCGGTTTAACCGAAAGATTATTGCCATTTCCTGGCTGGGCTGTGCCATGACCAGTAGTATCTGGCGGCAAAAGCCCACCACCGATCGGAGTACCATTATTCGGTCCGAGCAATATCTGGATCGGAATGCCACCCAGTACCGGACCATTCGGAGGAGGTGGGGGCAATTTGGTCGTATCGGTACTACCGCCGGTGCCACCGCCAGTATTACCACCCGTGCCGCCACCCGTGCCGCCACCCGTGCCGCCACCCGTGCCGCCACCCGTATTGCCACCTGTGCCGCCACCCGTGTTGCCACCTGTGCCACCACCAGTATTACCGCCTGTTCCGCCGCCGGTATTGCCCCCAGTGCCGCCGGTTCCGACGGTTGTTGTATCATTACCACCGGTACCGCCAGTACCACCGTGCGTTCCACCGGTCCCTACGGTCGAGGTATCGGTACCACCGCCTGTTCCGCCGCCGGTACCACCACCCGTTCCGCCGCCCGTCGGGTTACCATTGCCACCGCCAGTCGGGTTGCCGTTTCCACCGGTCGTGCCTCCGTGGCTATGAATAATGCTATCAAAATTGAAGTGATGCAACCGGTGGATCAAACTATCAAGATGGATACGAATTGTGGTATCCAGCCGCCCATGGTGCCGATTGGTATCGGGTGGAGGTGGCGGAAGCGTATCGCGATGCCGGTGTAACCGAATAATGCTATCGAGGTGATGCCGGAAAGTGGTATCGATCCGGTGCACTGTATCTCGCCGATGAAGGGTGTCCGGCGGTAGGCGCAGGGTATCGCGATGCTGCGTCGTATCGGGATGACGATGCGAATTAATAATGCTGTCCAGCCGGTGACGGAATGTGGTGTCGCCGCCGCCCACCCTTCCGCCATGCTGGCGAATGGAATCCCGATGTCCGCGAATAAGGGTATCGCGACCGCCGCTATGCAGAACGCCGCTATCCGCCGGGTTATGAAAATGATGAATTATGCTATCGATTTGGGTAGAATCCAGCCTTCCGCCGCCGCGTTGAGCGAAACTTAGGGTCGAGCTAAGCGCAAGGGCAAAGACCACCATGGTGAGTTGTGTAACTCGTTTCATACTATTCCTGCTAGTATTTCTAAGATGAAAAAGCTGCCTCCAATGGCAACTCAACTAATACGACGATAAGACACCTAACGCTTCGATAAGGAACCAGGTAAAAAGTTTAACTGCTCGAATATGCTAATTTAACTTTTACGCCTGTTTTCTCCCTCTTGAAACTCCGGCAAAGAGCTTGCATAACGAATTTTTTTTCGGACTTTCTGTTTAGGGCACCGCAAAAATGGGCTTCAAAAAGTGATTTTGAAGCTCAAATTTCAGAGGCGGGTCAGAAGTAAGGTTTTCGTTGAATTTAGGCCCGTTTCCCTGAACCTTTGCCCGGGACAGCCGGTGAGCAGGATAACAATGCTCACGGTACACGTTTCGCGACTGATTTCCTCCAAAACGACTATGGCTACAGAAGAGCATTCGATCACCACCTCGCCCACCGATGTAAAAAAGAACGGCACCTCGGCTCCTGCTAAAGCAGGCCTGGAAGATGTCGTTGCCGGTGTCAGCGAAATATGTCTTCTCGATGGTAAGCGTGGTATTCTCGCTTATCGCGGTTATGATATCCACGATCTCGTCAAAGGCAGCTTTGAAGAGACGGCCTACCTGTTACTCTATGGTAAGCTTCCGAACTCCTCCGAGCTTTCGGCATTCAATGCCAAGCTGGTAGCGAGCCGTAAGGTACCCGAGCAGGTACTGGAGCGCCTCAAAGCCATGCCACGCAACATTCACCCGATGGCGGCACTTCGCACGCTGCTTTCCGAGGCAGGTCTGTACGATTCGCAGGCCGAAGATATGTCGCGCGAGGCAAATCTTGAAAAAGCTATTCGCATGATCGGTATGATGCCGCTCCTCGTTGCTTATTACGATGCATCGCGTAATGGCCGGCCGTTCGTCGAGCCTAAGGATTCGCTCGGGCACGCCGCAAACTTCCTCTATCTCCTTCTCGGCAAGGAACAGGATGCAGCAGTCGTAAAGATGTTCGACTCCGCGCTCATCCTTCATGCGGACCACGAGTTCAACGCATCGACGTTCACGGCGCGCTGCATCGCTGCAACGCTCTCCGATATTTATTCGGCAGTCACCGGTGCAATCGGCGCCCTTAAAGGACCGCTGCATGGCGGCGCTAACGAGCAGGTGATGCGCATGCTGCTTAAGATCACCGAGCCGACCAAAGCGAAAGAGTGGATCACCGATGCGCTCGCACGCAAAGAAAAGATCATGGGCTTTGGACATCGCGTTTACCGCACCGAGGACCCGCGTGCAACGCACCTCCGCAAGTTCTCCGAAGAGATGGGCAAGCGGACGGGCGAAATGCAGTGGTTCCAGATGTCCAAGACGATCGAAGAGTTTATTCTCCAGGAGAAGAAGCTCTACTCGAACGTCGACTTCTACTCGGCGAGCACCTATTACCTGATGGGTATTCCGCTGGACCTCTACACGCCGATCTTCGCAATGAGCCGCGTATCCGGTTGGGCCGCACACATCCTCGAGCAATACGCTCACAACCGCATCATTCGCCCGATGGCCGAATACACCGGCCCGGTCGATTGCAAGTGGCGCCCGGTAGCAGACAGAGCGTAATTAGCGAACAAGTCTAAACACAAAAGGCCGGCAAATTGCCGGCCTTTTTTATTTTTAATGGTCACCTTTACGGAGTAAGGCTACTGTTTGACGACCTTCACTGTCTTTACTTCGCCTCCATCGGTCGAGACTCGCAGATAATACGTACCGGATGGAAGATTTGATGTCGAGAAGCTCTCCGTATTATCACCCATTTGCAAGAGACGATAGCGCGACCGTTCCAGTGGAACCGCTCGGCCTAAGAGGTCTCGCAACTCCGTCGTAACCAATGCTTCCTTGCTCATTGTAATCATTACAACCAGTTCTCCATCGAAGGGATTAGCTTGCACTCGGACAGCACCAAGCGCCGAAGAAGTAACCGGAGCGCTTGGACCCACCGCACCATATTGCGGACCGCGAAGAATACTTAGACCATAATCGTCGATCGTGCCATACGTCGAATCGTATGGATGCACTATGGTATCGACTCGGATCGAATCCTGCCAATGACCAAAAATATTGCCATAGTCATTGTGTATTTGGTAATACTTCTTCAACGAGTCCAGCCAATATTGATGTTTCCAGCGGCTGGAGGAATTGTAGAGCACGTCGAATTCAAAATCTGAGCAGAGATGGTGGCCAAGGATGTATTTGCACACCGCGAGCTTTTGTGACTGATTTTCCTGAAGTGCGGTGATCATGTCGCCAACATCATTACAGTACCATAAGGAATCAGGATTAAGGTATAGGACCTTCTTTAACCATACAAGAAAGTCAGGCCAACGGCCGGGCCCACCGGCAGTCCATTCCGAAACTGCTCCGCCAATATAACCAAATGCCGTCCAGGCATTTTCTCCCCCGTGTCCGCCTACATTCCAATAAGGACATTGCTCGAGGAAGTATCTAAGTGTGTCATAACCAGCAGGCTCTGATGCCGGTCCTTCCCCTACCAAACCATAACCAAGTGCGAATAGCTTTCCGCATGAGGAATCGGATAAATCAGTGATGGATTGAGGGAGTTCATAGATTTTATGTGCTATCAGCCCGTCAGAGCAGACAAAACCGGAAGGACCTGGATCCGTTGAATTGTAACCTCCGGAGGCGGAAGTTCCTGAACAAAGATAATAGGAATTTCCACCCCAATAATTATTGCTAACGTCAAGCAAATTCTGACTACTCCACCCACATATATCAGGTGACCCTTGAATATTGTTAAGACCATACGGCGAATTTGATGGCCATGCTCCTGCTGGCTCTAGGCCAAGATAAATATCGGCAATCCCTGATAAACTTATTTGTGTTCCTCCAGAATTATTGCCAGTAAGCACATTGTATGCAGCAACATCTATCGAAGGATCGCTGGGATGATGAACCCCAGCCATATCAACGGCACTGTTGGAGGTACCTTCGAAACCGAAACTAGAGTTATTTGTATAACTCGAAGATACGATATGACCACCGTCATAGGAGCCACCCAAATGGCCAACAATGCATGAGGAAATAGAATTAAGTTTTGCGTAGCCTACATAATAATCAGTCATAAGCCCCGATGCTTCGATGGTACTCGGAATACTGGGGTTATGATGACCCGTTAAACCCGAAATAGTATTACTGCAGATGAGTGACCAAGTATGGTCGGATGATCCTCCCTGCGACGATTCGGTCCATATACCCCGAGCATACTTTGAACCGGAAATCGTATTATATCCAATATCTCCAGTCGCATCTTGGAAATGAATAGCTGCTTCGGCACACTCGGTCGATCCCGCGCCGCTCGATTCGAATTTGTTATGCGTTACGGTGACCGCTTCACGAAGGGCATCTGTGCCTGGTGTCCCGGAAGTAGTAACATCGGGCGCATCCGTAATAAAAAGTGCATCGGTATACAGGGTATTCGTAGTAATACCGATAAAATCATTATGATCGATATAGATCGAGTAATTTCGAGAAATGGAACCGAGATTGGCCGGCGGATTATTCTCGAACAGTGCGATGGCCCCAGAAGGAGGAGATATTCCTAAACCACCGAAATTATCGAAAGTAACATCGGTAATCTTAATGGGCCACCAGGGAGATACGAAAGAAGAGTTGCTGTTAATTTCCCAACCATCGAAATAACCTTTATTGACAGTCAGGGCAGATGGTGCATAGTTTACCGATCCAGGATCGAGGGTTAGCCAGGAAAACCCCGAACTCGGTCCTTGCAATTTAAAGTAGCACGATGTGAACGTCACGATAGTATTTGCAGCAGAGCCGTAAGCAGCATCGTAGTTCGCATCGAAGGTGCCGCTACCAGGTGTGCCAGGAGTCCAAAACCCGTGGCCACCTATACCAATTGCATTACTTCCCAAAAACTGACACTTGGTGAATGTTGCATTATCATTGAGGGCCATCTGTGTACCCGTCTGCGTTTGGGTTACGTTTGGATTTACAGGATATCCATAATGCAAATTAAATACTGCATCGGTAGCCACTATATCCAACAGGTAATATGTTCCGTGAGGGTCGATGGAATAATCCGTCTTGCCTAACTCAAGATATGTTCCGGGATAGATATCGACGCTAACGGGATGAGAGCCACTCGGGAACGTCGCATAATCTCCTCCGATGGCAGTTGGTACCATCGTTTCACCCGAGCCCGACAATACCAAATGACCCACACCACCAAACGGATGTGGTACAGCAGAACCATTGGTCGGAATGTGTAGGCCGTAATAATGCCAGAAGTTGTCACCGAAAAATTTGATTGTCCACGAATTCGAAGATGCCAAACCCGCATTAAACCGATAGACTCCGGTCATCACAAAATCGGCAGCGGTTTGTGCACTCGAGCCGATAAACAATGTGCTTCCATTATCAAATACCAAGTTACTTGATCCTGTGTAATAGGAATCCTGATATGTGGGATCGGAGTATAGCGTCAGCCGTTTGTTCGAACGAAGAGTTGGAGATAAAATCCCCACTCCTGACCTTGTATTTCCAATATCGCATTCATCCGTTAAAAGGGTATTCTCTTCAATATCCTGATCGATCTCGCGGTTATCGCGCCGATAATAATGCGTTGGCGCCGTTCCTCCGGTATTGATCCAATGCACGTGAATTCCCATTTGGTTGACTGCGGCACAATATTGCGCTACACCATTACTATTCGTCGAGGGATCGGGAAAAAAAGCATTGCTACCGTTTCCAGATACACAAAATCCGTTGCCCGCATTGCTTCCAGGAATGATCATAAGCGGTTGATTCAGAATTACGAATCCTGCAGTAGTTCGATTTAATCTATAAAGACAATGGAACTCTGTAAAGCTGGAAGTTGCGCTGCTGGAATTAAGCCCCTCGTATGGATCGGTTAAAGCCCATAGCGGGTCGTCCAGTACATCGAATGTATTTGGTGGTGCTGACGTGCAATTCTCAACTGGAGAATTAGCACTTCGTGCACAATTAAGATGCCCGTCACAATAATCGTTGACAGGATTTGGTATTCCGTTTATGATCCGATCAAGGAAGAGATTTAGACCGCTGAAATCTGCGATGACATAAACGCCGCGCTGATTCATGGTTGACGGGATTACTCCAGCTTGGCTGGCTACGAGAATTCTCGCATGGCGAGGGTTTGTCCATGTATTAGAGCTTCCAAAGTTGTTCGGAATAGGTATTACTGGATTGAAGGAAGAACTGCTCGGATTCCATTGCCTCCAATATACATTCCCTCCAGGTACCTGATCGATATAGCAAACATCGAACGGCGCAACTGAGCCGCTGTTACGAATATCAACGGCTACGGTGGGGCGTCTTCCGGTTGAACCAGGCCCTGAGAGGGTTGTTACCAGAGTAGGCGCCACCGCAACTGCACCACTGCTCAGGTTAATGACTGTAGCCCAAATACTATACACCGCCGGACTTCCCGTTGCCTGCTCCCAAACGATATAAAGATAAGAGCCGTCGATCGCAACGTCGAATCGATCCAATGGATTAGGTTCGTCCGCCACCGTAACTAATGTTGCCCCAACTCCAAGCGAGTAGGTATTTGTTGAAGTTGTACTCGGAACAATGATGGCGCTATTCGGTAGTGATGAAAAGCTAATATCAATACCACTCGCACCAGAATTGAAACCCTCTACGTAAAAAAGATTTCGAGATGAACTATTGATCCATACATATCTTGTATTACCATTAAGATTAGCAGCCACTTTTATCGCGTCTGAAGAAGGGTAGGAATCTCCGGAATTAAAGGTGAAGGATGAGGACGATAATATTCCCGCCTGATCGTACGATTGACCGATGGTACTAAATGCGGAAGAAGTGGTCAACTTGTTCGATAACAAGTGTGACTTACCGGTTGCACTGGACGATGTCCATTGGCCATACCCATTAGCGGCCAAACAATCCATCGTTAAGGTCGGTGGAGTAGTAGAAGCAGGAATTATATCAGGTTGTGCAGCAAAATTATAGGCAACTTGTGCCTTTGATGCTGTAGCCAAGAGTAAAAAAGATACAATAAATAGAAAGCTTTTCCAGGACGTTTGTTCTTTAACTGTACACATAAAGCGAAAGACAAAGTATAATACATAAAGCAATGACCGAAGGGCTCAGGGCAAAGGCTCGATGTCGCTTCAATCAAACCGGCATCCAACCATGTGAGTCTTTAAAAACTGGACTCTTCGTTAGTGCGAATATACTACATTCCCGTAATGAAGGTGAGAATCTTCAGTGCACGGCGACTTTAAGCCGCTGGCGATCCGGAGATCGCCAGTACACCCGGAGCCGGAACTCCAGCATAGGTGCGCATTGGTTGTTATGGCCGAGTTGGCGCATCGCCCACACCCGCTCATTGAAAGCCGTACAATCTAAATTTTCAGAACCCCTGGGAACCGCGTTCATGAAAACACAACTCAATTCTCGCTAAGCACCCTCGAAAAATCGTCAAAATCGCAAGAAATTAAAGCGGCGATTCGCTGCTCCGTAATTTTGCACCAATGAGATTAGCACAAGTCCTCTCGCTGGCACTTCGGGATGCCGGAATTACCGTAGCTACCCATGTACCCGGTCACGGCGCAACGGAGACGTTCGCGGCCTGGGTCGTCGGGCTGGAAGCACCGACCTACGCGCAAGCTATCTCCTTCCATGAAGAGGCAGCTTACGCGGTTGCGCACGGCGCGGCTCTAGCTGGTCAGCGCTCGGCGTGTATCATCAAATCGCATGGGCTCGCGAAAGCGATGAATGCGGTAATGGATTCGCTCTCCTGTGGCGTGACTGCCGGCATGGTGAACCTCATCTTCGAAGATAAAGGCGGCAGCCACTCGGATAATATCATCGAGATCCTGCCGCTTATCGAGGGCGCGGAGTTACCGTATAAGGTCTCTACTGCGGCGAACGCCTACAGTGATGTGTTCGAAGCAGTACGTGAATCGGAGCGCATGCAACTTCCCTTCACGCTCGTCTTCGATTCGGCGTCGATCGAAGATGAGGCGCCGGTGGGACAAGAAAAATTAGCTGCTCCTCCGACTTACGAGCGTGATATTATGCGGCATTTAGTGTGTCCGCTATTCGCGCCGTACCAACGAGAGGTACTGATTCGAAAATTACGCGGCGAAGATTGCGAGCGAGTGCCACGTCCTGAGATGCCGGTCCTGCCGGGATCCCTGCCGCCAGCGTATCAGAAGGCGGTCGAGCCTTACCGGCCACTGTTCGAAATCTTCAAGCAGCTTGATGTGGATTTTGTCTGCGGGGATGCCGGTGTTTCGACGTTATCGGCTTTACCACCGTATAATGTTGCGCATGCTGCCTTGTATATGGGCGGAAGTATTCCAACGATCGTTGGGGCATATCTGGCCGGCATGAAACGCTCGTGGGCGTTCATCGGGGACTTCTCGTTTATCTCCGCCGGACATTATGGGCTCATCGAAGCGCTGCTCCGTAGTGCGCCAATTAAAGTGTTGATATACGCCAACGGACGCGCGCAAACGACTGGCGGGCAGTCACTGGACCTCGCACTGCTGGAAAGATTGTTAAAAGGCTACGAAGAGTACGTCGTTAGAATCGAAGATCCGTTTGACACGAACTTGGTCCGCTCGGTCTTATCCGACGTGAATGCAGCCGATGAACTAAGAATTGTGGTCGCTAATTATGCGGCCGCGGCGAAGTAATGTTATGCGGCAGAATATTCTTCAATCGTTTTACGAGCGATGACCATGCGCTGAACTTCGCTGGTGCCCTCGCCGATCGTTAGAAGCTTGGAATCGCGCCAGAATTTCTCGACCGGATATTCTTTGATGTATCCGTAACCACCGTGGATCTGAACTGCTTCTTCCGAAACATCCACCGCCGTCTCGCTGGCAAACAACTTGGCAATGCTAGCGGCTTTCGAGAACGGCTCGCCCGCATCGCGGAGAAAGGCTGCCTTCATGGTAAGAAATCGTGCGGCATCGATCTTCATCGCCATCTGGGCGAGCTTGAACTGAGTAGCTTGCTGTTGCGCGATCGGCTTGCCAAACTGTTCGCGGACTTGAGCATATTGAATGGCCGCTTCGAACGCACCTTGCGCGGTACCAACGGAAAGGGCAGCGATCGAAATACGGCCACCATCAAGAACTTGCAGAGCCTGGATAAACCCTTCTCCTTCGTTACCGATAAGATGCGAGCGTGGAACACGGACGTTCTCCATTACCAAACTCGATGTATCGGAGCAACGCATCCCGACCTTATTCTCTTTTTTCGATGCATGAAATCCTGGCATAGACTTATCGAGCACAAAAGCGGAGATTCCGCGAGCACCCTGCGAAGGATCGGTCACCGCCATGATGATGGTCGTATCGCCTACGGTACCATGCGTGATAAAATTCTTCGAGCCATTGATAATGTAGCTGTCACCATCGCGAACGGCGGTCGTACGAGTACCGCCAGCATCGGAGCCCGCAGATGGCTCCGTGAGTCCCCATGCGCCGAGCACTTCGCCTCGTGCAAGTGCTGGCAAATACTTTTGTTTGATCTCGTCCGATGCAAACATTCGAATATGGCTCGAGCAAAGGCCGTTGTGGGCGGCAACAGAAAGTGCAACGGATGGATCGACTCGCGCGATCTCTTCGATAATGATCGACGTCTCCGCCGCCCCGAGCCCCGCACCACCATATTCTGGGGAGACAAGAGTGCCCAGAAATCCGAGTTCAGCCATTTTTTTGAAGGCCTCCATCGGAAAATGCTGCTCTTCATCCCATTCGAGACGGTACGGTTTCAGTTCGCTTTCAGCAAAATTTCGGGCAAGGTCCCGAATGGACTGCTGGTCTTCCGTCAGTTTGAAATTAACTGCTTCGAGGGGGGCTGTTTCGATCATATCGGTATTTTGGAGTGGTGCCAAACAGTCCGCTAAAAAGGACGGTTCAGCAAACAGAAGAATCTAAAACTGGCTAAGATGCCATAGGGTCGCACTTCCATGTTCGAATTCTTGTTTTACGGTATTCACGTTTTAGCTTTTAAGCACTTTACTCCCCATGCGACAAGAAAAAGATTCTCTTGGTGTTTTAGAACTACCCGATGAGGCCTATTACGGCATCCAAACTCTCCGTGCCGTCCAAAATTACCCGATCAGCGGTCTTCGCCCGCATCCGACCTTTATTCGCGCTTACGCACTTCTCAAAAAGGCATGCGCGCGTGCAAATGAGCGCGCGGGTGCGTTAAAACCCGAAATCTCGAAGCTCATTCAGGAAGTGTGTGATGAGATCATTGAAGGACAACTTCGCGATCAGTTCGTGGTCGATGTGTTTCAGGCAGGCGCCGGAACGAGTACGAATATGAACGTCAATGAGGTGATCGCTAATCGCGCACTCGAAAAGAGCGGCGCCCCTCGCGGCCAGTTCGATAAGATCTCGCCGAACGATCATGTCAATATGTCGCAGTCGACGAACGATACCTATCCGACTGCGATGCGTCTCTCGGCATTGCTGATGCTCCGTGAGCGCCTTTACCCTGCGATGGAAACACTTCGGAAGTCATTTCTCGAGAAGTCCAACGAGTTTGCCGATGCAGTGAAGTCCGGTCGCACTCACTTACAGGACGCGGTGCCGATCACACTCGGGCAGGAATTTGGCGCGTGGCGAGAAATGATGATCCGCCATACAGAGCGTATCGAAGCGGCGGAGCGCGATATACAAATGCTCGGTATTGGTGGAAGTGCCGCGGGCTCAGGACTGAACACTCCTGCAGGATACAAAAAGTATGTGGTCGAAGAGCTTCACCAACTGACCGGTCTCGATGTGAAATCGAGCATCGATCTTTTCGAAGCGATGCAATCGCTTGCGCCCTTCGTGCATCTAATGTCGGCGATTAAGAATCTTGCTTTGGATATCATCAAGATCTCTGCTGATCTTCGCCTAATGTGCTCCGGACCGATGACCGGGCTTGCGGAAATTACACTTCCCGCAGTTCAGCCAGGCTCGAGCATTATGCCAGGCAAAGTGAATCCATCCATTCTCGAGATGGTCTCGCAGGTTGCCATGCATGTGGTTGGTAGCGAAACAGCAGTCTCGTATGCTTCGCAGGGCGGCCAGCTTGAGCTTAACGTTATGATGCCGATGGTGCAATTCAACATTGCATTCTCGATCGAGATCTTCTCCAACACGATGGAAGTCATGGCACGTAAGTGTATCGACGGCATTGTCTGTGATCGCGAGCGCATGCGCCACTATGCGGAATCGAGCGGTAGCTTGGTAACTGCATTAGCGCCAGAAATTGGCTACCTTAAGGCAGCGGAAATTGGCAAAGAATCGCTAAAGACGCGGCGCTCTATTCGCGAGATCGTGCTCGAGCGCAATTTGATGGACGAGAAGCATCTTAGCACGGTCCTCGATGTCGAAAAAATGGCGAATGGTTTATAGGACTTAGGGCGTGCCTCAGCGTGTCCTGTTTTAGTATAGGGTGCTATTCGGTGAATAGCACCCTATACTTTTACCGTATTTGCGCTTCGCGTATCGTGCTTAGCAATAGAACCGAGATCAGTGCTACTGCACTACCGAAGATAAACGGCGCCGAAGGTCCAACTTGCTGCCATAGAATGCCAGCGATGATACTCGCCGGAAGTACGGCAATTCCAACAGCACCATTAAAAATACCAAATGCCGCTCCACGCTCAGCCGGTGCTACAAGATCGGCAACAAACGCCTTTTCGACACCTTCTGTAAGGCCATAATAAATACCGTAGATTATATACAATGCCCATATATGCCATACCTCCGACGCAAAAGCGAATCCGAGATAGATCACTGCATAGCTGATCCAGCCGGCACGTATCATTACTCGCCTTCCTAAACGATCCGAAAGGATACCGGCGGGATAGGCGGAAAGCGTCGTAACAAGATTGAAGAGCGCAATAATAACAAATATTTCCCACCACGCAATACCAAGACTCTGAGCGCGCAAAACGAGGAAGGCATCACTCGAAAGGCCGAGAGCGAAGAACGTAACAATGAACATGAGCTTACGAAAGCGCTGATCGCGGCCAACATGAAGTATTTCACGCAACGGTGGTGGAAGTTTCCGTTCTCGCTTTTGCTCCCGTACAATAAAGAAGACGATCCCTGCCGCAATAAAACTTGGCACCGCCGCAACGATCATGAGCGTCTTCCAATGCGGTATCGAGATCGAAGTAGTAGCAGAGCCTTCCCACAGATAGAGCAATCCTGCACCAATAAGCGAACCAAGTACCGCCCCCGCCGGATCGAGCGCCCGATTAAGTCCGAAGGCGCGCCCTCTCATTTCCGGCGATACAGAATCTGCAATCAGAGCATCACGTGGCGCATTACGAATACCCTTTCCTGCCCGGTCTGCAAACTTACTGAGGAGTGGAAGCACCCATGTAGTCGAAAAGTAGAGCATTGGGCGAGCAATGGCTGTAAGCGTGTAACCGATTCCTGCAACCGTTTTACGATCGGCCCAGCGATCGCTATACCATCCAGAGATTATTTGCAACAGCGAGGCGGACATATCAGCAATGCCTTCAATAACCCCAATGATCGTTTTTGATACACCGAGCGTCGCCGAGAGAAAAAGCGGCAACGCACGCTGGACGATCTCTCCAGAGATATCATTCATCATCGCGGCGATCGAAAGCCAAATGACGTTCGCCGGAAGACGCTCTTTGGGTGGTGACTGAGCCATTGAAATAGGAAAGAAGTTTTAAGCTAACATAAGTCTTTTTTACCAGCAATTCAAAATAAAAAAGGCCGGAGTATAACTCCGGCCTTCATAAAAACAGTCTCAGCTTTTATGGCTTATTGGAATTAACCAAAACCACTGTTGTAGCTAAAGTAGCTGGCACGTTCGGGTCGCCATGAGATACGATCTCATAAATTCCTCCCGGTATTGCTGTAAATGTTGCTCCTTTGATAGGAGTGCGATTTGAACCGCCACCAAATACCGAATCAACAATATTGATCGTGGTACCGGAAGCCGAAAGGCCGCCAACCTTTGTCGTCCAAATTCTACTGTTGCCGGTTATAGCGCCACTCGGCGAATTATACTTCGAGCCTGTGACTTTGCCGTCCGGGGTTTGATAATAGAATAAGGTGGCTGACTTCGCTGTAGTAATACCTTTCCCAAACACGGCCGGCACAAAAACAAATATTGCTGAATTTGCATCAGCAGTATCCGGCATAGTAAACGCGAAGGATTTACCAGCACCCAGTGTATTAGGGGCAATGGTATCATAAAAGACGATCGATACTGCACGATTCGTATCCGTCAGTGGGAGACTCACATTCACATTGGTGAACAGTGGGCTTTGATTACCACCATTGCGATCGGTAATGAAGGCCGAAACAGGAAGACCGCCGGTACCAACAGGAATCGAAGCTGTTTGGTAGCTTGCCTGCCAAAACGTGCTATCAGAACTCAGCACCTTCCACCCAGCTCCTCCCGCTCCACCAACAGGGATCGGAGGAATGGAAAGGTTTTGGAACTGCGGAAGTCCTTCGCTATTCACCAGGAATCCAACATATTGAATATTCGCCCCATATACAGGGTTAATTGCATTAACGATATTATAACGGAAGCTTGGGATCGTGCTCGTCTGATCGTTACCGGTACCATTGTCATCGTAGATCCGCAGGCGCTGAGCATCTTCGGGATGCACGACAATGTCGCAGGAATCGCCCGAGTAGACCACCGTCCAGAATGTGCCAGGAGCGAACGTCTGACCGGTAAGACGCGAAAGGATCTGATTCTTCGAGTTAAGAACGTAGAACGCGTAGTTAGTATCAGCCACGAGTGGAATAGGCACATACGCCGACACCTGATTAAAATCGGCCGGCGTGCTATTGATGGCATCGCCCATAACCGGATCATTGACTCTAATCGTAAGCGGGCCAACACCCTGTTGCATATTCGCAAAGCGAATGAACGCATGCGTATTAGCGTCGGCTGTTTCCGACGGAGCATCCGTCAGGATCTGATAGATCCAATTAGAAGAATTATTCGGATCAGTCGTAATAAGCAGCGTGTACTTCTGATTGGGCTGCAAATTCATTGCGATCGGACTTGCAAACAACTGCTTCGTAGTATCGCGCGTAGGAGTAATGCGAACGTAATACGTCGTGCCATTGGCAGCAACATTAATGCTCGTCGAATACACGGAAGCCTGGCCGAAGCGAAGATTCTGCACATTTGCACTGGGGCCAAATGTCGAATGTGGATCTGAGTTCGTCGACCAATAGGCATCGATCGGGGCCTGGCAATTGGGGGCGAAATTCATGATCCGAATCGTGGCGGATTGAACGACCTGATAATCCACTGTGGGAGCTTTGCAGCCACTCAAAGCTACGAAAACAGCCAGAAGCGCGGACGTGAGATATGGTTTACGATACAATTCTTTCATTAGAACACTCAATGTATTGGATACTGAATGCGGACTGTGGCTGCATGGGCAGCCATTGGCCCAAGTACACCTGAATCAGCGAAAAGTTGCGCCAGAAGTAGCACTGCCAGCGGTCGGAATAACCGCAAAATCGCCGATTCTGTGGCGAAAGCCGCTTTTTTTGAAAGCGTTGAACTACAAATATACGGCTTTCGATCTCAATTTACATGAAATTCCAGTGATCGCTGCCGTCTTAGAGACACAACATTGCGGCCCCCACAGCAGCTTCCGATTCGTTCTTCGAGACTCTAAGTGGCAGATTAAATCGCTCTTCAGCCACTTGCCGTAGCGCTGAATTGGGGCGTAGGGCGTTCCCACCGCCCACAAGGCCAGTATGCTCGTACTCGCCGCGCAAATAATATGGCGCCGCTATTTCTTCCACCATTCCTTCCACCAACGCTCGGATAAATGGACCTGCCTTAAAATTAAGCTTCGTCAGATTAGCTACCGAGGCGCGGTCCGCATCATCGCGGAATTTGCTACCTTGAAAGATCGGGTCGATCGCGATGCCTTCTGAATTTGATGACAAAGCGAGCTCATCCATTATGCGAAAAATATCCAAAGAAGGAAGATAGGAATTTGTAAATACGCGGAGCACATCTCGAAAAAAGTCCGCCATGATATTGTAAGCTTCTCCACCGGCAAGGGTCGGCGCGCAAGCTAAGTATCTTCCATCTCGAAGATATCGGATATCGGTACCATGTGTCGCTTCAAGAAATTTCGTCTCCCACATGCTTTGCGAGCCAGTGCCAAAATTTACCAGGACTTCTTTACTTGTTGTCCCACTGCCGAGATACGCCGCTTGCGTATCTCCGACCGAAGCATATACGGCCACTCTATCCTCTATACCAAGTGCTCGAGCGATCTCTGAATTTATATTCCCGATCTTCGAACCTGGCTCTGCGACATCCGGTAAAAGGTCTTTGTCAATACCAGCAAAATCTATTAGCGAAGCCTTCCAGGATTTAGAGATCGGATCGAACATTGCCCACGCCGCAGCACTGGAAACATCCGTCACCGCGCGACCGATGAGAATGCTTTGCAGCCAATCATAGATACCAAGTACCTTGGCAGCATTGTTAGGGAACAGTCCGTTCACTCTAAGCCAATAGAGTGAAGGGATAAGGAAACCGGAATGAACGCTGACTCCAGTGGGATCGTATGGCAATAATTCACGTAATTCTTCTACGTATGTTTTGCCATCAGACCGGCGTTCGTTGCCACGCTTGTCCTGCCACGTGATTATGGGAGTGAGTGGCTGGAGATCGCGATCCACAAGTAAGCCACCATGCATTTGCCCTGTAAAAGCGATCGCTTCAATTATATGATCATTACTGCTCGCATAATTTACCAACGACCGAATACTGTGAAAGACCTGATCGCGGAGGGTAATGGGATCTTCTTCAAAATATTCCGGGGACGATCTGATGCGAGAAGAAATCGAGCGTTCATCTGCATACAGCACTTCTTCCTTTTCAGGCTCATATAGTACTGCCTTGATCCCTGATGAACCGATATCTACACCAATAACTACTTTCATATCGGTCGTTCGAGCAGATCTATTTCGGTCACACCATCGGCATCGATCTTAAACGACTTAATTTCAAAGGGCGAAAACTTTGCGGACCAGGTTTTACCTGCAAATATAAATTTGCAATCGCGCTCTTTGCCATGTTGCTCGATGGCTCGTAAGATCACATCGTCATTACTATCTTCCGCAATTTTTAATGCGCCTACCACGATATTTTCGCTCGAATGTTCAAAGACAGAATACTGGGATGGAAGATCACCACTATGTCCTGATTCGACATGTGCAATGAGGGATCGCAGCAATGCCTCACTTCGCTTTGTGAGGTTCGCTGCCTTCCAATTACCGGTATGGGGAATAATTCTAAAGGTAAATTCCTGCCATCCTGTGTCCAAAAGCTCGACTGGAAGCGCTTCTACATCCTTTTCAACATGTGGCGGCACGTGATGAGCATATAGTGCGCTCCTTGCCGCAATTACATAAATATAAGTATCATCGACGGAATAGCTATATTTCGAATCTGAAATAACTGCGAGTCCACGACTGCCATCCTGTTCCGATACATCGATCCATGTCTGTCCCGGCCATTCGTTTACACCTATTGGACGCTCGATACTTGCGTACGGAATCTCGTATCGAGCAACTGGATTGGTACAACCATGCGCGAAGCGAAACTTGAGGATCGATCGTGGTTGATGCCAGTCCAGTTTTGCTTTAATATCGATATGATCGTTACCTTCGGTTACGGTAATGTCTTCCCATAGATCCGAATCATATCCTTCACTCCATATTCGGACTGTAGCGCGAATTGGACCTGATTCTACAATCTCACTTATCTGGTCGCTTAGCTCGCTCCGATCACCGGGAAATGAGTGAATACCATGCGACCACGTATCAGAATAATCTTGAAGATAGAGGGGGCGAACATAAGAAAAATCGGGGTTGCTTATCGGCTGTTTTTTCTTCTCTAAAAATATATCCGTATCGTCAAGACCATCGAAAGAAGTATCTTCTGTATCTGAAATTCCCTCACTGAGGTCGATTGATAGGGTGCTACTTTGAATTTGGTCGATAGCAATCGTAATGGGTGTACCTGACTCGATCGAAGCATTTCGCTCTATTCGGAAGCGGGACCAACCAAGAGCAGGCACTTTCACTTTTCCTATAAAACGGACACGATCTTCACCGATCTTCCCTGAAGGCGTTACCTTCTGTGTTGGAATTCGCTCCCCGGTTGAAGACACCAGTACGATCGTACGCAGGATCTTTCCTTGCTCGCTTGCTTCCGGAGTCCACATCTCAAACTCCACAAGTTCTTCCCGCGCAAACGCGCTTGGGTTAAATACGATCAGATTTTCAATAGCGTCGCTGGTGTTAATTCGTGAGGCGATGCTTTGAAATACCGTTCGTGTAGCACGGTCTGCAATTGCTATCGCTTCACGATAGAGCGAAATCGCATCGTCGCATGCTTCCTTGATCGCAACGCCGCCCAGAATATCGTGAAATTGATTGAAGCATATATTTTTCCACGCTCGCTCGAGATAAGGTTTCTCGAGGTTCACACCAGCAACTTTTGCAAGTACGGACATGCTCTCGGCAACACCAAGCGCATTTTCTGCCCTGCGATTTAACCGCTTTATCTCACTATGAGCACTGTAACAGCCAATTGCGTGAGGCTGCATTTCTTCACGAGCAATGGGCAACGAATCTATATCCACAATCGCGAAGAATTTTTGTGGATCGCTAAAGACTACATTGCCTTCTTCCTGGGCCGCTATAACTTCCTTAATTTGTTTGATCGTGGGTCCGCCGCCATGATTGCCAACACCATAGAATATCATCCACGGTTGTCGTGGCGTGAAGAGGTCGAAAAAATGCAGCAATCGGAGCTTCTCTCGAACAGAATATTGATGGTTCGAGTAGTGAAGCGGAAGACGATAGGTCGTTACCTGGTCACAGCTCGGAGCTTCCCATTGGAAGAGAGCTGCCTCCAGCTGCCTCTCGTCTTGTTGCGGTCGCATAAAAACGTAAGAATTGAGTCCAGCCTTACGCAACAGCTGTGGCAAATTAGCATTGTGGCCGAAGCTATCGACATTATATCCAACGGTAGCGATCTTCCCAAAACGGCTTTGAAAGTAACGCTGCCCAAGTAGGGCTTGCCGCACAAAGCTTTCGCCGCTCGGCAAATTACAATCGGCTTCTACCCACCACCCTCCTACAATGGACCATCGACCATCGGCGACCGCTTTTTGGATCTCTTTGAACAGCTTCGGATCGACCTGTTCGATAAACTCATAATGCGCTGCGCTCGAACAGGTAAAGAGGAAATCAGGAAACTCCTGAATACGAGCAAGCGCAGACCGGCAGGTGGCTGCAAAAGCTTCGAAGCCTTCGGACATTCGCCACATCCATGCCGGATCGAGATGGGCGTTGCCGATCAAATGGATTGGCTTGCTTGCCATTAGCTATGGCGCGCCGGTCCGTGGAATGTGCCCCATTTAACAAGAGGCCGGTATAGCTTCTCCACTTTGTCGATCGTAACACCGCTCGCCATACCGCCACGTGTTTCCACACTAACGGCTGCTGCTGCGTTACCCATCGCCGCACACTCGAACGCAGGATGATGACGAAGCATAGCTGCAATATAGCCAGCGTTGAAGACATCACCGGCACCCGTCGTATCGACGATATTCGAAACACGGGGCACCGGCACGTCAAAATGTTCGCCATCGGCACCAACAAGAGTAGGCGCACCGCCACGACGAATTACTACTTGCTTAAACCCGCGCCGCTGGTAGTCAGCGAGCGCATCCTGAGGCGATCGGTTACCGAAAAGAATAGCATCGTCCTCATCCGTAACGAATAGAATATCGACCAGTGGTGCAAGTATCGAAAAAACAGAAATCAGCTCCGCAAGATCAGACCACAAAGCGCGGCGAACGTTAAGATCGAACGCTATTATCGTTTCTCCTTTAATAGCTCGGAGGAGTTCAAAAATGCGCTCCCGTTCGTGCATTACCGCCAGCGGGATCGAAGAAAAAAGTAAC